>Ga0209356_1000382_pt1 | contig 17314 bp, 12 predicted proteins | sample LauGreFaBDMM15SN_2_FD_188213 | JGI IMG/M metagenome (GOLD analysis project Ga0209356, IMG submission 188213) | Freshwater lake microbial communities from Lake Michigan, USA - Fa13.BD.MM15.SN (SPAdes) (version 2) | ecosystem: Environmental > Aquatic > Freshwater > Lake | place: Lake Michigan, USA...
AGTACCACCCGCTGAATCTCCTTCGACTAAGTAAAGCTCACATCTTTCTGGATCTCTATCTGAGCAATCCGCCAACTTTCCTGGAAGTCCGCCGCCAGTAAGTACCGTTTTGCGTTGCACCATATCCCTTGCTTTTTTAGCTGCTACACGGGCTTGGGCCGCTAAAATTATTTTTGAGATTACATACTTCGCCTCCTTTGGATTTTCTTCTAAATAAGCTTCTAATACCCTGGAAACGGTAGTTTGAACCACACCACTCACTTCACTATTTCCTAATTTGGTTTTTGTTTGACCTTCAAATTGTGGTTCAGGGACCTTTACGGAAATAATTGCACTTAAGCCTTCTCTGAAATCATCTCCCTCCACTGTTACTTTTGCTCTTTCAAACAAACCTTCTTTATCACCGTAACTTTTAAATACGCGGGTAAGTGCAGTTCTAAATCCTGTAACGTGCGTTCCACCCTCAATCGTATTAATATTATTTACATAAGAAAATATATTCTCTTTAAAATCGTCATTGTAAGTCAACGCAACTTCGACCATTACATTGGACGCTTCGTCCAAACCTTCCACATACAAAGGTTGTGCAATGATTGGATTACGATTACCATTTTTATCTAGCATTTGCACAAACTCAACAATACCACCTTCACTATAAAAATTATTTTTATAAGCAACACCAGCCTCATCTAATTCTCTGTGGTCTGTTATTGTAATGTTTATTCTCTTGTTCAAATAAGATAGCTCACGTAAACGACCTTCTAAAATTTCTCTTTTATAAACTGATTCTTGAAAGATGGTTAAGTCAGGCCAAAAATGAACGCGGGTTCCGGTTTTTTCACTGATTCCAATTTCCCTAACAGCATATTGTGGAGCGCCAATGGCATACTCTTGTTCAAAAATTTTACCTTCTCTTTCAACGGTTACTAATAATTTTTTACTAAGTGCGTTTACACAACTCACCCCCACGCCATGCAATCCACCCGATACTTTATAGGTATTTTTATCAAATTTACCTCCTGCATGCAATACGGTCATAACCACTTCCAAAGCAGAGCGTTTTTCCTTGGTATGCATTGCTGTAGGAATACCACGACCATTATCCTGTACACTAATGGAATTATCCTCATGAATAGCAACCTCAATATGAGAGCAGTAACCTGCCAATGCCTCATCAATCGAGTTGTCAACTACCTCATAAACAAGGTGGTGTAAGCCTTTTGAGCCCACATCTCCAATATACATGGCAGGTCTTTTTCGAACGGCTTCCAATCCCTCTAAAACTTGGATACTATCGGCACCGTAATTTTTGTTTTCGGCTGATTCGCTTGACTGTAAATCTTCTGACATAAAATGGTTAAAATTATTTTGTTTTTATAGGCATTCCGAATGCATACAAACTTAAGAAAATTAAGGGTTTAAAGCCTGTTTTAGCCCCAATTTAGTTATCCCCATTTTTGCCATTTTGTGCATAGTTTTTTAGCCTAAAAATGGGCCATTTTTTAGTCATTTTTGCGTCAGATTTTGACCTATAATAGTTGCTTTACTTTTTATGCCTTAATTTTGCCCTAATGACGCAAGCACATGAAATATTAAAACAGGTAAATGCTCCCCATGGATTTGAGGGGATGGCCTTGTTGTATTCCAAGGAGCAGCGCATTCCTGGTTCAACGCAATACCATATTCGTCGCTATGCAGTGCAGGATAGCTGGGCAGCTGAGGATACGGGCATGTTCATTTATCACTATAATGCAAGTACCCCCAAGGAAAATTACTTAGAATTACGATTTTGCATTTCGGGCAACAGATATTGTGATAATAAATTATGCGGGACTTGTAATCAGATCCCGACCAATGATTGTTCAGGTCCTTTGCGTACCATTGATGTTTTTTCATTCCATTTTACTTCCACTTTTTTACATCAGTTTGTACATCATGTAAAATTGAATAATAAGAAAGATGATTTATTGGCTTTTAAGTATCCTGATAATTTTTCTAAAATATTTCAGTTGAGTATAAAAAAGCGAGCCACTTTGGATGCTTTGTTAAATCATAGTTATAGCGGTTCTCTCGAAAATATTTTTGTAAATGCAAAAGTTCATGAATTATTAGTGTACAGCTTGGAACATGTTGTGGATGACAAAGAAACTGTGTTTTCTTGTAAATTTTTAGCGGATGAGCGTGGCACTGAAAGTATTTATCAAGCCCGTGAGTTTTTATTGCAACATATCGGCGATCCCATTACCATAAAGGAATTGAGCCGTAAAGTGGCGATGAATGAATGTTATTTAAAGAAGGGGTTTAAAGAAGTTTTTGGCACAACCATTTTTGATTTTTACCAACAACAAAGAATGGAACATGCAAAGTATTTGTTGTATGAAAAATCATTAAGCGTAACCGATGTGTCAGCGTTATTAGGGTACTCTTCCATCTCTCACTTTTCTGCGGCCTTCAAAAAACATACTGGTTTAAAGCCCTGCGAATTATTGAATTAATAAGTATTTCGTTTATCCTATTTTTTAGTTTCTTCCTTTAATTTTAGTTATTTTCATTTTTCAAATTATCACTATGCGAAATTTACTAGCGATTACCATTTTATTTTTATTGCCTTCCTGCATTAATCAAAGAGTTGATTTGATTGTACATCATGCGCAAATTTTTACCGTGAATAATGAATTTAGTGTTGCAGAAGCAATGGCTATTCAGGATGGTAAAATAGTGGCCATTGGTAATAATGATGAAATTTTAAAAGAATACAAATCGGATAGCGTCGTAAATGCAAATGGCGCAAGTGTTTACCCGGGTTTTATTGATGCCCATGCGCATTTTTTAGGATATGGCCAATCGCTTTACACGGTAGATTTAATGTTTGTGCCCAGTTGGGCCGAAGCGATTGCTCGTGTAAAAGAATTTGCAGCGAAGCATCCAGGATCGGGATGGATTAAAGGAAGAGGATGGGATCAGAATCGTTTCTCAGACAAACAATTTCCTACCAACAAGCTGTTAAATGAGTTATTTCCGGACAGGCCAGTCCTATTAGAAAGAGTAGATGGGCATGCAGGCATTGCCAATGATTTCGCATTGCAGTTGGCAGGGGTAAAGCCAGGCCAAACTATTGATGGTGGGCAGTTTTTAATGCAAGATGGAAAATTAACCGGATTGCTTGTAGACAATGCAGTAGGCGTGGTTGATAAAATGATGCCCGCTGCAACAACCGAGGATTATAAAAATTGGTTAATCAGTGCGCAGCAAAATTGTTTTGCAACAGGATTAACCACCATTACGGATTGTGGCTTAAGTCCTTCTGATATTGATCAAGTAGATGCATTACAAAAAAGCAGTGATTTAAAAATGCGTTTGTATGTCATGCTGAGTGATAAACCCGAATCCTATCGTTCAAAATATTTTACGGAAGGTGGTTATGTTACCGATCGTTTATCAGTGAAAGGTGTAAAAGTATATGGAGATGGTGCACTCGGAAGTAGGGGTGCTTGCTTATTACAACACTATACAGATAAAGCAGGCTGGTCGGGCTTTTTATTAAGTAGTCAAGCGCATTTTGATTCTATCGCTGCAAAATTAATTAACACCGATTTTCAAATGTGTACCCATGCGATTGGGGATAGCGCCAACCGTACCATATTAAATGTATATGCGAAATATTTAAAAGGAAAGAATGAAAAGCGTTGGAGAATTGAACATGCGCAAATTATTAATCCTGCCGATTTCCATTTGTTTGGTGACAATAGTATAGTGCCATCGGTGCAACCTACGCATGGCACCAGTGATATGTATTGGGCGGGAGATAGATTAGGTGCAGAAAGATTAAAAGGAGGGTATGCGTTTAAACAATTGTTAAATGAGAATGGATGGCTTCCATTGGGAACAGATTTTCCTGTAGAAGAAATCAATCCATTTAAAACCTTTTTAGCAGCAGTGGCAAGGCAGGATAGTAAAGGTTTTCCTGCAGGGGGATTTCAAATGGAAAATGCATTAACACGCGAGCAAACCATTCGAGGCATGACTATTTGGGCTGCAAAAGCAAACCGTATGGAAAAACAAGTTGGTTCCTTAGAAGTAGGGAAGAAAGCTGATTTTATTATCTTGGATAAGAACTTAATGAAGGTGTCAACGGATAGTATTTTGCAAATAAAAGTGAAGCGTACTTATTTGAATGGTGAGCGGGTTCATTAATAGTTTTTGCCCACCAAAATATTAAAAAGATCATCAGAGAATATTATATTTCACTCTTGAACATTGAGCCATAGCGTAAAGAAATTTGTAAATTCTAACGTAAAAAAGTCAGCATGTCTAAGCACAAAGTGCGAGTTCTGACTTTTAGTTTGAATTTATGAATTTTAGCGTTAAATGGCGAGCAGTGAAAGATGAAATATAATGTTTAAAAGATGAATCTTATAAAACTACAACCCGACCATATCTTTAGGGATAACCCATGCATCAAATTCTTCTGGAGTAACATAGCCTAATTTAACTGCCATTTCTTTTAATGTGGTTCCTTCCTTATGTGCTTTTTGCGCAATCTCGGCAGATTTGTAATAACCGATTTTTGTATTTAAAGAAGTCACTAACATTAAGCTGTTGTTCACGTGCTTATTGATATTGGCTTCGATAGGTGCTAAACCAATGGCGCATTTTTCATTGAAGCTCATGCAGCCATCTCCAATTAATCTTGCACTATGTAAAAAGTTGTAAATCATGACTGGTTTAAATACATTTAATTCAAAGTGACCCATGGATCCGCCTATATTAATGGCAACATCGTTACCCATTACTTGTGCAGCAATCATGGTCAATGCTTCAGATTGTGTAGGATTTACTTTACCTGGCATGATGGAAGATCCTGGTTCATTATCTGGAATAAATATTTCACCGATACCGCTTCTTGGTCCTGAAGAAAGCATACGAACATCGTTTGCAATTTTCATTAAACTTACTGCTACTGTTTTTAATGCGCCATGTGATTCCACAATCGCATCATGTGCAGCCAATGCTTCAAATTTATTTTCTGCAGTAATAAATGGCAGGCCTGTCAATTGAGCAATGTGTTTTGCAACATTTTCTGAATATCCTTTGGGAGTATTAATACCTGTACCTACTGCGGTGCCACCTAGTGCTAATTCACTTAAGTGCGCTAAAGTATTTTCAATGGCTTTTAAACCATGCTTTAATTGGCTTGCGTATCCGCTAATCTCTTGCCCTAATGTTAGTGGGGTAGCATCCATAAAATGGGTACGACCAATTTTTACAATATGCATGAATTCCGCACTCTTCGCATCCAATGTATTTTTTAAAGCGGTAATACCAGGGATGGTAATTTCTTTTAAAATTTGGTAGGCAGCAATATGCATCGCAGTGGGGAAAGTGTCGTTGGAAGATTGTGATTTATTTACATCGTCATTCGGGTGTAAAAATTTATCATGATCTAATAAACTGCCCCCTTTGATTACATGCGCACGATATGCAATTACTTCGTTCATGTTCATATTGCTTTGGGTACCACTACCTGTTTGCCATACGACTAATGGAAATTGATCATCTAGTTTACCTGCTAATATTTCATCACATACCTGTCCAATTAAATCACATTTTTCTTTTGGTAAAACCCCTGCATCACAATTGGTTAAAGCTGCTGCTTTTTTTAAGTAAGCAAATGCGCGAATAATTTCTTTCGGCATTCGGTTAATGTCTTGCGCTATTTTGAAATTTTCAATACTTCTTTGTGTTTGAGCACCCCAATAAACATGCACAGGTACTTTTACTTCACCCATGGTATCTTTCTCGATTCTGTATTCCATATCGTAAATTTTGATAACACAAAGGTACTACAGCAATGATAAAATTGTGTCAGTTGGGTGTATTAAATTCGAATAAAAAAGGCATTAGTGCCCTTTGAAAACAGGTTTCCTTTTATCAATAAATGCTTGAATTCCTTCCTTGCAATCATCGGTAACAAAGCACTCCCCAAATAATTCAGCTTCCACATCATAGCCGTTTACTTGCTCATCCCACACTGCATTGATGGCTTTAATGGAGTTACCAACCGCAATTAGAGATTTTTGATGACATACCCTTAATATAGAAAAGGCCTTATCCAATAGTTCGCTTTGCGGAACCACATAGTTGGCTAAGCCATAATTCATGGCCTGTGTTGCATTAATGGTTTTACCTGTAATGATTAATTCCATGGCCCTGCCTTTGCCTACTCTTTGGGTTAATCTTTGCGAGCCACCATAGCCGACCATAATACCTAAGTTTACTTCAGGTTGTCCAAAAGTGGCACTTTCAGATGCAATTACAAAGTGACAACTCATTGCTAATTCGCATCCGCCCCCAAGCGCAAATCCGTTAACACATGCAACTACTGGTTTAGGACAATGCTCAATTTTTGAGAAAACGGCTTGTCCTCTTTTTGCAACAGCCACTGCTTGCTCTTTTGTTAAGGATTCAAATTCTTTAATATCTGCGCCCGCTACAAAGCTTTTAAGTCCTGCACCTGTGATGACGACACTTTTAATTTCTGGAAACTTGTATACACGATCCATAACAGCATCCAAATCATTGATGACTTGTTTGTTCAACGCATTTAAAATGTCTGGACGATTAATGGTAATAATTAAGGTGTGGTCTTCTAATTTTGTAAACAAAGTTTGGAACGACATAATAAAAAATTTAATTTTTTATTGCACCTTATTTTTTGTGTTTCGCTACCCACTCTCGAATATAGGTTGCGATATCAGTGGTATTAGTGCCAGGTGCAAATAAGGTACCAATACCCATCTCTCTTAAAACAATACTATCTTGTTCAGGTATAATTCCACCACCTGTTAGTAAAACATTTGTCAATCCCTTTTCCTGCATTAATTTATACACTTTTGGAAAAACGGTCATGTGTGCTCCGGATAAAATGCTAATGCCTATTGCGTCCACATCTTCCTGTAAGGCAGCTTGAACTACCATTTCAGGACTTTGACGTAGGCCAGTATAAATAACTTCCATCCCGGCATCTCTTAAAGCGGTTGCAATAATTTTAGCGCCACGGTCATGTCCGTCTAATCCAACTTTGGCAACTAATACTCTTATCGGTTTCACATTACTCATGTTAAGTGTTAATACAATTTACATTATTTATTGGAAAGTAATTTCAAACTGTACTCGATTCTTTCTTTTGCGTCTTTTAATTCAATAGATTGAATGATTTCAAAAACACCAGGTCCAAATTTACCACCCACTAACATGATTCTAAAAGGCAACATAAGGTCACCTGTTTTTATTTCATGGGTTGTGGCGAGGGCTTTGAAATGTATTTCAAGATCAGCAGCACTTGGCTGTGCATCGCCCTTATTGATCATTTCTTCATAAGCTGCAGACAAAGCCGTAAAAAAGGCTTGCTTCTTCTCCTCCCATTTTGGTAAAATGGAAGCGGTATCAATTTCAGAAGGCGCTTTGAAAAAGAAACTGCCCTGGGTAATAAAATCGGTTAGTAAATGACATCTGTCTTTTATAAGTCCAATTACTTTTACCAAATAGGCGGGCTCGTGAACTTCAATTTGTGCAGCATCATAAAATGGTTTTACTAATGAAGCAAGTTTTTCATTGTCTGTTTTCTTGATCCATTCTTGGTTGAACCATTTTGCTTTTTCGTAATCAAATTTCGCACCTCCTTTATGAACGCGCTCTAATGAAAATTGCGCGATTAATTCGTCGATGCTAAAGATTTCTTTATCTGTTCCATCATTCCATCCTAATAATGCTAATAAATTAATCAGTGCTTCAGGTAAAAAACCTCTTTCCTTAAATCCAATGGTTTGTTCTTTCGTATTCGGATCCATCCAGTCCATTGCAAACACAGGAAAACCTAATCTTTCGCCATCACGTTTGCTTAATTTTCCGTGTCCTTCTGGTTTTAATATCAATGGCAAATGCGCCCATTGGGGCATTTGATTTAAGCCAAATAAATATTTCCAAAGTAAAATATGTACGGGTGCACTTGGAAGCCATTCCTCCCCACGAAAGGCATGTGTAATTTTCATTAAATGATCGTCCACCACCACCGCTAAATGATAAGTTGGCATGCCATCTGCTTTCAATAAAACTTTATCATCTACCGTACTGGTATCAAAGGAAACTTCTCCGCGAATTAAATCATTAAAGGACAAGGTTTCTTGTTCTGGCATGATAATTCTAACCACATACGGCGTATTGTTTTTTAATAAGTCGTTGACTTCCTCTTCGCTTAATGAAATGGAGTTTTTCATTTCCTTACGATGCGCTTTATTGTATTGGAAATTGGGGATTTGATTTCTTTTGTTTTCCAAATCTGCAGGGGTATCAAATGCATAATAAGCATAGCCGTCTGCAATGAGTTGGTCTGCGTATTTTTTATACAATTGTTTGCGCTCGCTTTGTCGGTAGGGCGCATAGGCACCACCCACTGCTGGGCTTTCATCTGGGGATAGGCCGCACCATGCTAATGTGTCAATAATATATTGTTCTGCACCAGCCACAAAACGTGATTGGTCGGTATCCTCAATCCTTAATATAAATTCACCACCATGGTGTTTTGCAAATAAATAATTAAATAAAACGGTTCTTACCCCACCAATATGTAACCCACCTGTAGGAGAGGGTGCAAACCTTACTCTGACCTTTGAATCCATGCTATAATTTATTTACACAAAGATAATATTCAATTGGGCAAAAGAACTATTTATCTTTGGGTATGTATTTGATTAAAACACCTTTTTGGCTTAGGGCAATTTATCCGAATTGCATTTGGCGAAAACCTGCCAATGAAAAGGTGATTTATATCAGTTTTGATGATGGTCCGCATCCCTGTGCTACGCCTTTTGTGCTAGAACAATTAAATAAATATAATGCCAAGGCAACTTTTTTCTGTATTGGTAATAATGTACTTTCCTATCCTAATATTTACGAGTCTATTTTACATCATGGTCATGCAGTAGGTAATCATACTTACGATCATTTAAATGGATGGAAGGTTGGCACGGATGATTATATTAATAATATTAAGAGTGCAGGAAATTTAATAGCTTCTAACTTATTTAGGCCGCCCTATGGTCGCATAAAACGTTGTCAAATAAAAAGTATAAAATCAGATGCAAGTTTGCCACAGCAAATAATTATGTGGGATGTACTGAGTGCCGATTTTGATGAAAAAATTACAGGTGAACAATGCGCTAAAAATGTGATTAAAAATGCTGGGCCAGGTTCTATTATTGTTTTTCACGATAGTGCTAAAGCTTGGGATCGTTTACATATTGCTTTACCCTTGGTGCTTAATTATTTTAGCACATTGGGATATCGATTTGAGGCCATTACTTCTAATTAATTAGGTGCAAAAAAAAGCCAAGGTAGAAACCTCGGCCGTATAATCCGTACCCTATAAAAAACCTTTTTGTATTTAGATGGTGTTAGCTACGGCTAACTAAAAACAATAACGATATAAATTCCTATTTTAGTATGCAGAGATTAAAAAAAAGCATTGCTTTGCATCAAATTCAGCTTGTTTATGCAATTTATTGACACGCATGCCCATGTATATTCTGAGGAATTATTACCTGATTTGAACCAGTTAATGCAAAATGCGATTAGTTCAGGGGTTACTAAAATTTTTATGCCTGCAATAGATAGTCATAGTTTGGATGCAATGCTTTCGGTGGAGAATGCGTTTCCGAAAAATTGTTTTTCAATGGCGGGTTTGCATCCTTGTTATGTAAAAGAAAATGTGCAAGCGGAATTAGCGATTGTTGCAGATCAATTATCGAAAAGAAAATTTCCTGCGATTGGGGAGATTGGTTTGGATTTTTATTGGGATAAAACTTTTGTATCGCAACAGCAGCTCGCTTTTAATACACAAATGCAATGGGCATTAGATTTTAGTTTACCCATTGTTATTCATACCCGTAATGCGATGGGTGAAACCATTGAAGCAGTAAAGCCATTTGCAAAAAAAGGTTTGCGTGGTATTTTTCATTGTTTTAGTGGGAGCAAGGAGTCAGCGGAGCAAATCATTGGTATGGGATTTCATTTAGGTTTAGGCGGCGTACTTACTTATAAAAATGCAGGGGTTGCGGAAGCAATCAAAGATATTCCAATGGAGTGGTTGGTATTGGAAACGGATGCGCCTTACTTATCGCCAGTTCCTTATCGTGGCAAAAAAAATGAGCCTGCTTTTATTATTGAAGTGGCAAAAAAATTAGCAGAGATTAAAAATATTCCATTGCATGAAGTGGCGGAGATGACTTCGAGGAATGCAGAGAAGGTGTTTCTCACTCCTGGTTCAGTAATACTATAATTTCTTCCACCATCTTTTTTGATCCTATATAAAGGGGTACCCGCTCATGTAATGTGGTGGGGGTAATATCTAAAATATTTTCCTTGCCTGTGGAAGCAAGTCCACCAGCCTGTTCGATTAAAAAAGCCAATGCATTTGCCTCAAAAAACAATCTTAATTTTCCTAGTGGAAGCTTGGTGGTGGGCGGATACAAAAATATACCACCTTTAATTAAATTTCTATGAAAGTCGGCGACTAGGGATCCAATATATCTTGCCGTCAATCTTTTTTTTCTGCACTTGTCTAAATAAGTGACAACGCCCTTTTGTGTAATATCATCCAACAGGCCATCATTGATAGAATAAATATTCCCATTTTCAGGACATGCCATATTTTGATGTGATAATACATATTCACCTAAGGTACTTTCATATGTAAATCCATTAACGCCCTGGCCAGTTGAAAAAACTAACATAGTGGAAGGGCCGTAAAGTATATAACCCGCTGCAATTTGATTCCGCCCTTTTTGTAAAAAATCTTTTTCACATACAGGTTCATTTTGCGGTGTTTGCTTTTTAAAAATTGAAAATATAGTTCCTATAGAAACATTCACATCTATATTGCTTGAGCCATCGAGTGGATCAATAGCTACGATATATTTTCCTTTGTTCTTTAAATCAATAAAGCTTTCTGTTTCTTCAGAGATGATTCCGCAAGCTTCCCCTCCTTTTGATAGGGCACGCGTAAACCTGATATTCGCTAATAAATCTAATTTTTGTTGTTCGTCACCTCCTAAATTTTGTTGACCCATATTTCCCATAATATCTATTAAGCCTGCTTTATTTATTTCACGATTGACCACTTTAGAAGCAAGTGCAATGTCTCTTAATAATTGGGATAATTCCCCAGCCGCATTAGGGTATTGATTTTCATTGCTTTTGATGAACCTATCCAGTGTAATCCCAATGGGTAAGTCAATTCTTGATTTTTCCATAAGTGTATATGAAACCTAAAAGTATGACAAAAATCAAAGAAAATATAAATAGGGGGGGGTGCCGACTTCACTTTGTTCGTCGGCATCCCGGTATGAATGAATCTTTAGCCTTTTATTTAAAAGAGTCCAATATCGTCAAAAAATACTTCAAAAATCTTTCCGCTATATTCTTTTAATTCAATTGAAGAAATAGTTGCAGGATTACCCAGGCTAGACAAAGGCACTTCTATCTGTGTCCAAACACCTAGGGTAGTAGGAAGGGTTAAAGTATAAGTTGCCGTTGAGCTTCCATTTAAAATGACTCTAATTTTATAGCCGCCAGAATTGGTACTACCATAAACAGAAAACTTAACGGCCGAATAACCTGTTGTGCTAACAGCAGGTGTTGCTTTCGTTAACCTAAAACCACCAAACCCAACAGTGTAATTGGTTTTTATTGAATTGGTGCCACGAAGCACGTTGTTCGTATTGGTAAGTGTTGCGGTAGTGCTATACGATGTATTAGACCAGCCAGTAGTAAGTGCATCGGCAAAAATCACATAGCCTAACCCATAAGAAATAGCCGCTTTGGTTATACCAGAAGGCGTTGTTACAAAAAAGTAGCCTCCTGTAATGGTGGAGGGGATGGTTACCTTTATTTGTGTTTTTGAACTAGATACCACTGCTAAATCTGTGGTATTTAATTTAACACTTGTTACCCCTAAAAAATAATCTCCAGTAAGTGTAACTTCAGTTCCGGCACCACCAGCACCTGGTGTAAAGGAAGCGATAACAGGGGCTGGTTGTAAAATTTTAATACTATATACCGCTTTTCCGTATTTAGTTGTTATTGTAATTGGGTTATTAGCGGGGTCTGGTAAATTAGAGGGTATTTTAACGGTTACGGTTGTGTCATCTGAGCTAAATAAAGAATCTGCCGCAGCAACATTACTAAATTCTACTTTTAAAGTGGTGCCTAGGTTTTGACCCTTAATAATGATCCAGTCTCCGTATACAACGGAAGACAATGCTAATCCTCTGTTGTTTAAATCGGTTACAGCATTAATGATCGGCGGTAGTGTATTAAATTTAGGAGTATAATCTACGTAATTTTCTTTTTTACAAGAAAAAAATACGAGCATCATACAAACTAAAAGGCCTCCATTTGAAATGCGCTTAGCTATTTGATTAAAAGTATTTGTATACATAAAGTTTATTTTAAAGATTTTACCAACCAGGGTTATTGGCAGTAATTAAGGTGTTTGAATTAATTTCACTTTGAGGGATAGGCAATAATAAATTACGCGTGTTTCTTACTTTAGTAATATTATTTTGTCCAATACCAATTTTATTCATGACTTGTAAATAAATGCCCCAACGCATTAAGTCATACCTTCTCACACCTTCAAAAACAAATTCTCTTGCTCTTTCGGCTAGTACAAAGCTTCTAAATTCATCGCGGGTTAAATTAGCAGGTGCTGTTTGTGTTTTAGCTCTTGTACGAATGGTATTTAAGTTAGTATATGCCTGGGGTGAAGGGCCATTGTTAATTTCATTATCTGCTTCCGCAACAATCAAATACATTTCCGTGTAACGTATCATTGGGAAATGCGCATCGCTTCTTGAAACGGTAGGATCAGCCACATCACTATACTTAATGGTGTAGGCGCGATCATCAGTGGCTGGGGTGTTTGCATAAGTAGCCCCATTGATAACTTTGTAATTATAAGACTGCCAAGATGGATAGAAGTATTTGGTTCTAGCTGCATTATTCATTTCATAATTATGTACAACCCCTTTTAATACACGAATGTCTGTGGTATCATAATCATTATAATGATTGTTTGTAAACCACATAGCGCCTCTTCCAAAAGTAGAAAATGAAGACATGTAATTATGTAGTTCATTTACAAAACTACTGCCTCCCAATGCTTGTAACTCCCACATATGCTCTGTCTTATTTCTTCCTGCTTTACTCCACATATCTGTCCAATTGGCAAACATTGAATATTCATTGCTTGTAATCACTTCTAATGCTTTGTCTCTTGCTAGTATATAATAATCTTTAGAAGCTATATTTTCGAGTCCCGCAACAACAGTTTTAGGGTAAGTATACATTCCATTATCTTTGCCACCCCTAACACTCACATTTCCAGTTGCAGCACCTGAAGCAATTGTTAAATATGTTTTTGCCAAGAATCCTTTTGCAACACTTCTTGTTACTCTACCAGGTTCACCTGATTTAGTATCTGTAATAGGTAATAAATTTGCTTCAGCACTTTTAAAGTCTGCAATTACTTGCTTATAAACATCTGCCACCGAAGACCTTGCCAAACTAGCTGTAGGATCTAATGATAATGATTTTAAACGAATAGGCACGGCACCATACAATTGGACCAATTGAAAATAGGCCCAACCTCTAAAGAAATAAGCTTCGCCTAAAATTCTATTTTTTACAGTAGCATCAATGTTTGTATTAATTTTAGCCACATTTTCAAGTACGGTATTGGCTCTAGAAATAACAGAATAACAACCCACCCAAGGACCATCTACACCCCAATATCCTTGAGGGTTTCCTGCACCTGATGTGCCTAAAAACCAATCGGCGCCAGATACATGATCATCATCAAGCATGGTTAAATTCCACATAGGCTGTAAATACAAGTCATAGGTATACAATGCACTATATACTGCATTGATAGCTGCTTTAGCATCCGCCTCATTTTTATAAAAATTTTCTGGAGATAAAAAAGACATAGGCTTTTCTTCCAATACCTTCTGACAAGAGAAGGTCGAAAATAACAATACCGGCAGTATCACTTTCCAGCTAATTGATTTATTTATTTTCATATAATTAGTTTTAGAATAATTTAAAAGTTGCATTTAATTGCAATGTTGTATGTTCTTGAATTAGGGAAACCGCCTAAGTCTACACCAAATAAAGCCGGATTATCTCCATAGCTATTAATTTCAGGATCAAAGCCTGTATACTTAGTAAACGTGTATAAATTATTTACACCAGCAGATACCCTAATAGCATTGATGCCCTTAACTAATTTTGCTGGCAAAGTGTAGCCAAGGGTTACATTTTTAATTCTTACAAAAGAACCGTCTTCAATAAATCTTCTAGTAAATGGTAAGGTTCTCCAGAACTGTCTAATAGGCTTTGGCGCTAAGGCATTTGAATTATCTGCCCCTTCTTTCCATGCACCATTAAAGTTGTTTAAGGTTACATTTTTTGAAGTACCAATATTGGCATTCCAAACACTGTTCATGTTTACAATATCATTCCCCTGCACCCCATTAATAAAAATACTTAAATCAAAACTTTTGTATTTAAAATTATTGGTGAATCCGAAAGTATAATCTGGATTCACATCTCCAATTACCACGCGATCATTAACAGAGATAGAAGTTGGATCATTATCAAAATTCCTATACTTGATCTCTCCAATCATGCGCTTAATGATATTTGAAGGTTGGCCATTATAAACCAATGAATTTCTTACTTCCGCTTCATTGTCAAAATAGCCATCTTCTACATAGCCATATAATGTACCAATTGGGAGTCCAGCACGTTGAATAAATGGTGCATCACGGGTAGAAATGTTACTTGCAAATTGCTCTTTTACATCACCACCTAAAGAAATAATTTTATTTCTGTTAAAAGAAATATTGAAATTTGTTTTCCATTGAAAATCTTTATTGCTTAACACCATTGCATCTAATGCAATTTCTAAACCCTTATTTTCTACCGAACCAGAATTTCTCAACTGACGTTGAAAGCCGGTAGAAGCAGGTGTAGTGATGTATTGCAATAAATCGTTGGTACGTTTTAAATACACATCAACATGTGCATTTATTTTTCCTTTAAATAAGCCTAGGTCTACTCCAGCATTATAAGCATTGGTCGTTTCCCATTTTAATCCAGCATTAGCTGGACCTGAATATACGTCATCCGCTAATCCAGTTTGTACGACTCCATTAAATGTATAATTATAGATGGCCAATTTAGAAAGCGAAGCATACGATCCAATACCCTGATTACCGGTTTGACCATAACTTCCCCTGATTGTTAATTCACTAATAGGATCTATTTTATTGATAAAAGATTCTTTGTGCATCTTCCATGCTAACCCCGCAGAAGAAAAAGCAGCCCACTTATTGTCTTTACCAAATTTACTTGACCCGTCATTTCTGTGTGAAATAGAAATTACATACTTATCAGCATAGGTATAATTAACACGCCCTAATACAGACAATAAGTTAGATTGGTACTTATTAGTAATTATGGGTAAGATTTGTTCTCCAGATTGCAGGTTTTCATTTTGCAACAAATCATTTGGGAAAGTTTTAGCCTCTGCTCTTTTTGAGTTACCCATATTTTGTTCAAAGGTAGAAGCGGCAGTAGCCGTAATACTATGATTGTTAATTTTCTTATTATAAGTTAAGATACTTTCAGAAACAATACTTGACCAATTGTTATCAGATTTTAATCCCCAACCCTTAGAAGCAAAACCTTCATAAACCGTTCTTGGGTAGTATTGATCACGGGTATTTGCGCCGTAATTAAATCCAATATTTTGTCTGAATTTTAAATCTTTATGCAGCGTCGCTTCCAAATAGTTTGAAGAAAAAATATTAGTTGCAGTGACTTTGTTTAAAACATCATTTACATAAATATAGGGGTTCGTGATAAAGTCATCACCTAAGCCATCATACTCATCTAAAATACTAATGGTAGCAGGATAGGTGAGCGCAGAGCGAACCACACCTGCACTTGCCGCATCTGATTTATCGGTACCGGTTTTAACACCTTTGGTCGTTGAATTAGAAATTGACGTACTGGTACCAATTCTAAAAATCTTACCTAGGTTTCTGTTTAGGTTAAAACTAATATTCATTTTTTTATAACCCGAAGTACGAATTACGCCTTCCTGGTCTACATAGCCAAATGTTAAGTTATGGCTACCTGCATCAGAGGCGCCAGATACATTTAAACTATATTGTTGCGTTAATGCCTTTGTAAAAATTTTATCCTGCCAATTGTTGTTATCCGATTCATACAGAGAAAGTGTAGGATACAACAAAGAATAATTTGTACCATCATATTTATTGGCATTCTGGTACGAAATATTTTGAAAATTTGCATATTCTAATGGCGATAGCATACGCATTCTTTTAGAAACCTCTGCCATACCAACTGTTATATTTAACTCTACCTTGTCTTTACCTACTTTACCTTTTCTTGTAGTAATTAATACAACGCCATTGGCGCCACGAGAGCCATAAATGGCAGTAGCGGATGCGTCTTTTAATACGTCTATAGACTCAATATCATTTGGATTTAAAAATGCTAGTGCATTAAGTGTTTGCTTTTCATCTCCACCCAGAGACTCAGGCGTTGTTCCACTACTACTATTATTAAAAGGCACTCCATCAATTACATACAAAGGTTCTGTACCACCCAAAAATGAGTTAGATCCGCGAACCCTAATGCTCAGTCCAGCGCCAGGAGCGCCATCATTTTGCGTAACATTTACACCCGCTAATTTACCTTGCATCGCTTGCAAAATATTTCCTGGATTGTCACGCATAATATCCTCTCTATTTAATCTTTGCGCAGAGCCAGTTAAATCAGATTTTTTCACTGTGCCATAACCAATAACTACCACATCATCTAAGGCAGAAGCGGTAGATTTTAGCGAAACAGAAATAGAAGTTTTATTGGCAACATTTACTTCCGTGGATTCCATGCCAATAAAAGTTACCACAAGGGTCGTGGATCTCGCAGGTAAGTCAATAGAAAAATTACCCTTGTCGTTGCTCAGCGCAACCACATTAGCGTTCTTGACAGATATGGTAGCTCCAATAATAGGAACCCCTGATTCATCCAAAACTTTACCAGTAATTTTCTTTGTTTGTGCCTGGGCCTCTATGGCAAGCATGGCAAAAAACAATAGAAAGAAAATGAACACTTTTTTCATATAGCAATGATTTTATCAAATGTAAATAATTATTTATAT
>Ga0209356_1000391_pt1 | contig 17127 bp, 16 predicted proteins | sample LauGreFaBDMM15SN_2_FD_188213 | JGI IMG/M metagenome (GOLD analysis project Ga0209356, IMG submission 188213) | Freshwater lake microbial communities from Lake Michigan, USA - Fa13.BD.MM15.SN (SPAdes) (version 2) | ecosystem: Environmental > Aquatic > Freshwater > Lake | place: Lake Michigan, USA...
TGGAGTCCGGACTTTCCTCGGTACTTTCGTAACGCGGTGATCCGGGCGACTCTTCTGCCATAAGGATACTTGCATTATTGGTGTTCTTGTAATCCCTTTAAATATAGGCCACAGTTCACGGATGCAAACGGGCCGAAGCGTTGTTTATGCCAAAAATGGCGGAGCTGCTGCAAGCCAGCCATTGGCCGTGAGTGCTGCGATTTCAATATTAAAACAGGGTGGCTCATTTATTGATGCTGCCATCGCACTGAGTGCGGTGATCTGTGTTGTGGAGCCAGGTGCTTCACATTTAGGTGGTGATGCATTTTTAGTTACTCACCATGCATCAACTAAGACCAACCTTGCTTTCAACGGCAGCGGTGAAGCACCACATGCTGCAACAGCTGCTGCCTATGGCAAAGAAATTCCATTGCATGGATATAAATCAGGAACTGTTCCAGGTTTAGTTTCAACCTGGTTTGAAGCACACAAGCGCTATGGCACTCTGCCTATGGCCTCATTGCTAGAACAGGCCATTGATTATGCAGAAAATGGTTTCCCAGCAAATACTGGTTTTGTTCGCCGAATTGCTAATCACTTAGCCACAACTCCTGATACTCCACTCTTTAAAAACATGGGTATTGACGTGAACGTTCAGGTGGGCGACTTAGTTGTTCAAAAAGATCTAGCGCAATCACTGCGTAATATCGCGACAGGTGGCCGAGCTGCATTTTATGAGGCAAAGATCGCTGAGCAGTTAATCAGCGGCTCTGATGGTTGGTTTAATGCCCAGGATCTAAAAGCTCACACCACCAGAGTTCTTGATCCTCTTTCAATTAAATATCGTGATCTAACAATTTATGGCCAACCACCTCCCACGCAAGGAATGATCTTGATGGAGGAGCTACTCATTAATGAGCGCTTTGATGTGGCATCCATGAGTGAAGCAGATCGTATTCATATTGGAGTTGAATCTAAAAAGGCTGGCTTTGCTGATCGCAATGCAATCCTGGGAGATCCTGAGTTTATTGAGGTCAATGTTTCTAAGATTTTGTCTCAGGGCAACATTGATAAGAGATGTGCCCAGATATCTATGGAAAAAGCAGCAACAGATATTGCTCCTGTGAGTGAAGGCAGCGACACCACCTACTTCGTAGTTGCCGATAAGGATGGCAATGCCGTTTCTTGGATTCAATCTGTTTTTCATGGCTTTGGTAGTTCATGGGTGATTCCTGGAACTGGAATTATTTTAAATAACCGCTTAACTGGGTTCTCTTTAGATCCAGCATCCCCCAACATTATTGAGCCAGGAAAGCGCCCAGCACACACACTTAACGCCTTTACTGCCCTTAATCCTGATGGAACTTTGCACTTAGTCGGTGGCACACCTGGTGCAAATATCCAGGTGCAGACCAATCTGCAATTAATCGTAAACATCGTTGATTTGAAGATGAATGTGCAAGAAGCAACTGAGGCTCCCAGATGGCAGCATTTGAAGGCTCCTGGTCAAAGCTCTTCTGAAGAAACTGGTAGCGGTGTTCTTGAGATTGAAAATCGAGTTTCGGTGGCAGTTCTAGATGAACTTCGAGCCAAGGGCCATGATGTCAAAGCCCTTACTGAATGGGGCCATGGTTCATCTGTGCAGTTACTGCAGGTATTGCCTAACAAAACCTATGCATTTGGTTCAGATCCGCGCTGTGAAGGTCACGCTTGCGGTATTTAAATTAAATGCGAAGGCTTTGCGCCCATTCTTGATACTTAGCTGAAAGTTCTTTTACTGCCGCAATCTCTTCTACTTTAGAGCGCTCTCCATTTTTAGCAGCATAAAGATCAGCAATTGAGACGTTGTGCGCTGGCTTAGAAATAACTTCAATCTCATCGCCCGCACTTATGTGACCTTCTTGAATAATGCGAAGGTATGTTCCTGGCTTTCCTGCAGCCATAAACTCTTTAATCAACGTTGGTCGTTGCCAGAAACCAGCAAAGACCCGGCATGGAATGCGTGGCTGTGAAACTTCAAGAATTGTTGTGCCAATCTTCCAGCGTTCCCCCACAAGTGCTTGATTCACATCAATTCCCATTGTGGTTAGGTTTTCACCAAATCGACCATTAGCAATTGATTGTCCTAACTCTTTTTCCCACCAGTCGGCATCTTCTCGCGCATAGACATAAACCGCTTGGTCATATCCCCCGTGGTGATTGCGATCTACAACAACATCGCCTGTGACTTCATCATTAGCAAAGTGAACTGGACCCAGCGCAGCGCGCTTATCGATTCCAGTTTTGCCTTCACTGCCAGTCCATTCACCTTCATGCACAATACTGGTGATGTTAACTGTTAGTACTTTCATTAAAATAGTGTACTAGAAGTGGATTTAGTGGTGGAAGATTTCAGGCCTTACCCGAACAAGAAACCAGTGACGCATTAGCGTAAATGAGCCTGTTCATTAAGGGTTCGAAGCGCTCTTAAACCATCACTTGGCCACACTGAGACTGTAGTGATTGAACAGGGTGAAATATCGATGTGAAAGATTGATTCTGCAGGTGCACCAACTACAACTTTAGCTGCAGATTTAATTGTTCCATTGTGTGTAATAACTACAACGCGTTGTCCTGGATATTGCGATGCGATCTGTGAAATTGCAGCATCCACACGTAGTGCCACAGAGTCATAGGACTCACCTTCTGGTGGTGCAAATGACGTTGAGCAAATCCATGAGTTGTAGTCATCTGGATAGCGCTCTTTGACTTCATCAATAGACATGCCATCCCAGATACCAAATGAACACTCAATCCAAGCATCTTCAAAAACGATAGGTAACCCTGTTGCTTTAGAAAGAACTTCAGCCGTCTGCGCTGTGCGCTTAAGAGGAGAAGCAATGATTACCTCTGGATTAAATTTAGCTATTGCTGCTGCAACTTTTTCAGCTTGTCCTAAACCAATATCGGTTAGCTCTGGATTTAATGGACCATCACCTGAAAACTTCTTAAGCGGAGTTAATGCGGTCTCACCATGTCGCACCAAATAAATTGTCGTTGATTCTTCTGGGTTAAGTAGGCGGTCAGTTAAGTAGTTCTGGCGGATGGAAATGACTTCTCCCCCGCCACTTTGCTCATCCAATGCCTTATTTGCCAAGCGATCAGCATGTGAGTTTTCATCACGTGGGATCCAGGTGTAAGTAACAAGGGCAGCGGTGTGGGCAGAACGGGCATCACTGGCTAGTTTTCGCATATCTGCATGCTTAATCTGCCAGCGCCCAGACATCTGTTCTACTACTAATTTGCTATCCATTTTCACATCAACGCTTGCTTCAGGATCTATCGCATTGATTGCGGTTAATCCTGCGATGAGTCCGCAGTATTCAGCAACGTTATTAGTTGCAATTCCAATGAAGTCATAGAGCTCTGCAATGATCTTGCCATTTTCTGTAATGACCGTTCCATAACCAGCAGGACCGGGATTGCCGCGTGAACCACCATCTGCGGTTAATGAAAAATGACGGGCCATTTCTTTACGCTCCGCGCACCAAGATGCAACGGCACTCTTCACAGCGCACCACTTCATCATCGGCTAACTCAGCAATTCGCTTGAGCTCAACTGTGTTAATTGAAAGGTGACATCCTGTGCATGCTCCGGCCACAAGGGCGGCAGCACCATTTCCATTATTTGATGCTCTCACTTTTTCATAGAGCGCAACAAATTCACTAGATACTGAAGCCAGAGTTTCACTTCGCTCTTTAGCAATACTTTCCAACTCACCATTTATCTTTGCGAGCGCATTTTCTTTGCCGATATTAAGATCATTAATCTGCGCGGTGAAATCCGCTTCCTGTGTTTGAAGATCTGTGATGCGGGCTTTGATTTCATCCACGCGCATCATGATTTCTAGCTCTACTTCTTCAAGTTCGGCGCGACGTGCATTAAGAGTTCCCACTTCATGTTGAAGTTGTTCAAGCTCTTTTGGTGAGGCTGATCCACCAGAAAGACGGGATTCATCACGGGTAATGCGTGTGACTATCTGCTCAACATCAGCCTCTGCGCGCAAGAGCTCGCGCTTAACATCATTGAGTTCGGTCTCTGCTGCAATGCGAAGGTCACGAGCGTTATGAGATTTTGTGGTGATGCCCACTAACTCGGTGATTTGTGGAAGAGTTGAGGCGGTGTGGTTAAGTGCAGTGGTTCTCTGGTCAAAAGCTGCCACATCAATAATCTGACGTTGATCACTTGGGCTGGCTTTCATTCTCTGCAATCAACCCCTTCGTAAAGATCTGGTGGGCGCTGAGGGTTTCGAACCCCCGACATTCTCGGTGTAAACGAGACGCTCTACCACTGAGCTAAGCACCCTTTGTACTGCTGTGAATACTGGTGAATCTTACTTCACCCTAGTTAAATCGCTAAATCCCCCGCTTAGAGCGCAGCGATTGCAGCCTTGTAATCGGCGATATTGCGTGCATCTCCAAGGCCATTGACTACCTGCCAGCGCAAGATGCCTTCCTTATCAATCACAAAAGTTCCACGTGTTGAACAACCACGTGATTCTTCAAACACACCGTATGCCTTAGCAACTGCGCCATGTGGCCAGAAATCTGCAAGAACTGGGAACTTATAACCTTCAGCCTCGGCAAATGCGCGCTGTGCATACATAGGATCACATGAGATTGCTAGTAATTCAACGTTATCGTTTTGAAAGGCAGCTAGATCATCACGCAGTGCACACAGTTCACCGGTGCAGATTCCTGAGAATGCGAAGGGATAGAAAAGAAGGACAACATTCTTTTTACCCTTAAAAGATGAGAGTGAAAGCATCTCACCATGTTGGTTAAGAACTTCAAAATCTGGAGCGGCTTGGCCAATTGTCAGAGTCATAGCCCTAAATCTATCGCTTACCTGCTTTACGTGCCACCAGACAAGTTGCACTCCAGTCAGCTGCAATAGAAAATGATGAGGTCTGACTTAAGCCAGCAGTAGGTGCTGCATCTTGAATATCACTGGGTTCAACGTGACCATCGCGGCCAACCTTGGGTGTTAATACCCAGATAGGTCCGCTCTCACTTAAATAGGTAAGAGCATCCATTAATTCATCAACTAGATCGCCATCACCATCGCGCCACCAAATAACTACGCCATCAACGACTTCGTGTGCATCGCTATCTACGAATTCTTCTTTAGTAATGGCGCTGATTTGTTTTCGAAGGCTTTCATCACAGCCACCAGAACGGCCGACCTCTAGAACTAGGTCACCCTCCTTGAACCCCATACGCGCTGGCACAGGCTAATTCCACACAATCTGCGCCCCTTACACAAGAGGTATGGCAGTTCGATTTCGACTTACTGGTCAGTTCGCGCAAGAATAGGCACCATGAGCGAAACCTTTGAGGCGCCTGATCAGATTATCGACCAGTTAGTCGATACCGACCCTTCAGAGACCGCCGAATGGCACGCTTCTTTTGATGCCGCACTAGCTAATGCTGGACCAGTACGCGCTCGCTATTTAATGCTCAGCCTTTTAAAGCGTGCTCATGAGAAAAAAATTGGGATTTCTGACCTTCGCACAACCGACTACATGAACACTATTTCACCAGAGCATGAACCAGCTTTTCCTGGAGATGAAGGTATTGAACGCAATATCCGCGCAATAAATCGTTGGAATGCAGCGATGATGGTGCACCGTGCACAGCGTCCAGGTGTTGGCGTTGGTGGACACATCTCTACGTATGCATCTTCTGCTGCACTTTATGAAGTTGGTTTTAATCACTTCTTCCGTGGACAAGATCATCCAGGTGGTGGAGATCAAATCTTTTTCCAAGGACATGCAAGTCCAGGAATGTATGCACGTGCCTATCTTGAAGGTCGTTTAACTGAAGATCAGCTTGATGGTTTCCGCCAAGAGCTCTCACACCCAGCTGGTGGACTTTCTTCTTATCCTCACCCACGTTTAATGCCAGATTTCTGGCAGTTCCCAACTGTGTCAATGGGAATTGGACCAATCAATGCAATTTATCAAGCACGTTTTAATCGTTATCTACATAACCGTGGATTTAAAGACACAAGTGATCAACGCGTCTGGGCATTTCTTGGTGATGGCGAAGTAGATGAAGTCGACACATTAGGAGCTATTGGTTTAGCAACACGTGAAAAACTCGATAACTTAACTTTTGTTGTGAACTGTAACTTGCAACGCCTAGATGGTCCGGTTCGTGGAAACGGCAAAATCATTCAAGAACTTGAATCAATCTTTGGTGGAGCTGGCTGGAATGTTATTAAGGTTGTTTGGGGCCGCGAGTGGGATCCTCTCTTGGCACAAGATCGTGAAGGCGCACTCGTTAACTTGATGAATAAGACTCTTGATGGTGATTACCAGACCTTTAAAGCTGAATCTGGTGCATATGTTCGTGAGAACTTCTTTGGTCGCGATCCTCGCACTGCAGCAATGGTTGCTGACTGGTCTGATGAAAAGATCTGGGGCTTAAAGCGTGGTGGACATGACTATAAGAAGTTATTTGCCGCATACACCGCAGCAACTCAAGACAACGGCCGCCCAACAGTTATTTTGGCTAAGACAATTAAGGGTTGGACTCTTGGTTCAAGCTTTGAAGGCCGTAACTCAACTCACCAAATGAAGAAGATGTCACTAGAGGACATCATGCAGTTCCGCGACACATTGCACCTAGATATTCCAGATGAGAAGTTAGATAAGTACTTACCTCCGTACCTTAAGCCAGCAGCTGATTCACCTGAAGCCATGTATGTAGCTGAACGTCGTGCTGCCCTAGGTGGATCAATTCCTCGACGCCGCGCAATCTCACGCCCACTTCCACAACCTGATGATTCTGTTTATGAGTCAGTTAAGCGTGGTTCTGGTCATCAAGAGATTGCAACAACTATGGCTTTTGTGCGCATGCTCAAAGATTTAGTTAAAGACCCAGGACTTGGTGCTCGTATCGTTCCAATCATTCCTGATGAAGCTCGCACCTTCGGTATGGATTCTCTGTTCCCAACGCTAAAGATTTACTCTCCTAATGGCCAGCAATACGCCGCAGTTGATCGTGATTTGATGCTCTCATATAAGGAATCAACTACTGGTGTGATTCTCCATGAAGGAATTAATGAAGCAGGATCTGTTGCATCATTTACTGCAGTGGGTTCTTCTTACTCCACACACGATGAACCGATGATTCCTATTTATATCTTCTACTCAATGTTTGGTTTCCAGCGCACAGGAGATGCTTTCTGGGCTGCAGCAGATCAGTTAGTTCGTGGCTTCGTAGTCGGAGCAACTGCTGGTCGCACCACACTCAATGGTGAAGGTTTGCAGCACGAAGATGGCCATTCACCACTTCTTGCCTCAACTAACCCAGCCGTAGTTGCTTATGACCCAGCCTTTGCATTTGAACTGGGACATATTGTGAAAGATGGTTTGCGACGCATGTATGGTGAGAACAGCGAAAACATTTATTACTACGTCACTGTTTATAACGAGCCATATGTTCACCCAGCTGAGCCTGAAAACCTTGACGTGGATGGTCTGCTCAAGGGTATTTATCTCTACTCTCCTGCAGCTAAATCACGTAAGAAGTCAGCACAGATTTTGGCATCAGGTGTTGGTGTGAACTGGGCTCTGAAAGCTCAGCAACTTCTTGCCGATGACTGGGGCGTTAAAGCATCTGTCTGGTCAGTTACATCATGGAATGAACTTCGCCGTGATGGACTTGAAACTGATCGTCACAATCTGCTTAATCCAAAAGATAAGCGACGTGCATACATTTCAAAGAAGTTAGATGGACATAAGGGTCCAGTTATTGCGGTCAGTGATTACATGCGCTCAGTGCAAGATCAAGTTGCGCCATGGGTTGATGCCCCGTTCTATTCACTTGGAACAGATGGCTTTGGATTATCAGACACACGTGGCGCCCTGCGCCGTCACTTCAAAGTAGATGCCGAATCGATCGCAGTTGCCGTGTTGCAACAGTTAAGTAATCAAGGTGACATCAGAGCAAACGTTGTTACCAAGGCGATGGAAAAGTATCGTATTGACGATATTTCAGCTGCAGATGCTGGCAATACCGAAGGTTCGGGTTGATTTCAAAAATTACAAGAAACAATCTCTCGCCCGCTTGCAACTATTTGGTTTAGACGCCCTTAAGGGCTTTTGCGAAAAAAGGAACAGTGAGTAAGAGAATTCCAGGAATCAATAGTCCAATTGTTAAAGAAGTCGCTTGAGCCGTCCATGCAACAACCCACTTTAAAATAAAGGCCAAAATAATATTTGCTACACCGATATGGCCAATAACCACGCTAGCAGGGTGCTTCGAGCGGGTATTAGCTGCAGCCATAAATGTTGGTCCAATGAACGAGCTTCCAAGACCGGCAAGTGAGAACCCAATGCAGATAACTAGAAATGCCATGTCTTGATTAGTAGCAAAGACCGATCTTGCTAAAAACAGACTCATGAGGAAAGAGACTCCAGCAAGCAGTGATGCATGAACTGCTAAACGCTCTAACGTGAATCGTGGCACTAAATAATGAACAGTGAATCTTCCAAAAATCATCCACATGGTGAAGAGAATGAATGGCAGCGTGTTAATGCCACTTTTAATTCCAATTTCTTCTTTTGTATAAATAGCAGCCCAGTCGCTCAATGCGAACTCTAGAAAAATTGCACTAATAAGACCCAATGAAACCATTCGATCAAAAGAGAATCCCGAGAAGAGTTCTTTTAGCTTATAGTCAACTTCTATGTCTTGATTAGCCTTTAGCAGTTCTGGAGCAAGAGATTTGATCACGACAGCCTGAATGAGGAATACAACTACAGTTAAAACTCCAATATGAAGGTGCAGTGACACCCGGTCAACGAGAAATCCCGATATCAAAGCAGTGATTAACGCACCAGCACCCCATACTCCACTCATCTGGGTAATAATGAATTTTCCTGTGCGATCTTGGTAGTTAAAGCCCTGGGCATTAATAGAAATATGAAAGGCAGATATTGCTGCGCCAAATGCGATGTTTGCAAAGAAAAATATAAGAGATGAATCAACAGTAGTAAGAATAATCAACGTTGCCATAAGAAAGAAGGAGGCGGTATAAAGAACTCTCTTAACACCGATTCTGTGAACTACATGTCCAACAGTTAGCAGCGAAATGAGTGAACCCAAAGAGCCAGTGCTGATTAATGAACCAAAGCCACCATTAGTTAGCTTGAGCGCCTCTTTAACTTCTGGAAAGCGCGGAATCCAGGACATGATCCCTAGGCCAAATGTGAAGAAAAGGATTCTTAAATAGACAAGCTCTTTTTTAGCTGCGATTGTCCTCATCTTAAAATAGGGCATTCGCTAAAGCACTACGGGCTGCAGTTAAGCGTGGATCTGCTGGGTCAACTAAGGCAAAGAGTGAAAGCAAATGTTCTTTGGCTTTATTGCGCTCATCTCCAACGTTGCCTTTCACTACATTCAAAAGACGAGTAAAAGCTGCCTCTACTCCCCCATTTACTATCTCCATGTCTGCCGCTCTTAGCTGCAGAGATAGATCTTGAGGATTTTCTGTTGCTTCTTTGATTACTGCATCTAGAACTAAACCATCGGTGCGAATAAGTAGTTGAGTTTGCGCAAGGCCTAGTTTGGCAAAAGAATCTGCTGGCTTTCTAGCTAGAAGTTTCTTATAAGCAATCTCGGCTGTGGCAAAGTCTCCAGCTTCAAGGGCTGTAACTGCTTCTTCCTCTTCAGGCTCAATTATTTCGACAGGTGCATCACCAACGCCTTGTTCTGCAGCTAGCGCCAAAACTTTATCTAAAACTAGGCGAATCTGTGCTTCTGGATACGGTTGTTCAAATAAAGGGACAATCTGTTCATTAATTAGTGCAACTGCATAAGGAATCTTTTGTGTTTGTAGGGCCTTGGCAACTTGTGGCTGGGCATCAATATCAACATGCCCCAAACTCCATAAACCTTTATAGCTCGTTTCTAGTTGGCCCATCACCGCCAACATCTCAACTGATTCAGCACTGCGCGGTGACCAGCAGAATAAGATAACAGCGCAGGTTTTAGAGAGAGGTAAAAACTCTGTAGTTAAGTTTTCGGCAGTGACCGCAATACCTGGTGTGGGTCCTGTAGGGACGCTCTTTGGCTTTCCTAATGAACTCAGATCAACAGCTTGCGCAAAATTAGGAGGATTGCTCACGTGGTAATCCTAGTGGGCGATGAGGTCAACGCCAGAATCACGCCGATTGGGCAAAATCTCTTGCACGTAATTATCAGCGGCAAACTCCAAGCCCACATCAGTTCCATTTTGCTCACTCAAATACCAGCGATTTTCAAGGATTTCATGGAACATCTGAGCTCGCTCCACACGGCCACGCAACTGCGCCGGTACTCGGTTAATTGTTGATTCAAAAACTTCTACAAACCACTTCTTGGCCATCTCAGTTACTGACATAGGAGTGTTTTCATGTCGGGCACGATAGCGATCAAAAGATGCAAGTAAGCGCTTAGCTTGTAGCTCTTCAGTTTCAATTCCCATTAATTCACGCAGGCGTTGTGTGTGGTAACCAGCGGCAACTAGACGCGGTTGGAAAGATAAAAGTTGTGAATCTCCATCCATAGTAATTGAAACCTCTTCAACAGCAAAACCTAAATCATGTAACTGGCGCATAGCGCTCTCAACAGCATGTCGATCTTTAGGATCAAGAAGTTGGCGCTCTTTAAGAGCTGCCCAAATTCTGCGATAGCGACGGATAACAGCCTCAGCAGCGCGCACTGGGTCCATACCTGGATAGAGAACTCCAGATAAACGTAGATCTTCTAATTCGGCGGCAACGTTAAACATTGCAATATCTAAATCATGTTCTCTCTGGCCATCGCTTAAAGATTTTTGAAACTCACCAGTTTCAGCATCAACAAGATAGGCAGCAAAACCTTCAGCATCACGGCGAAATAAAGTATTTGAAAGTGAGCAATCGCCCCACCAAAAACCCAAAAGGTGTAATCGAACTAAAAGGAGTGAGAGAGCATTTGCCATCGTATTAATATCATGGGCAGTTACTGAGCCTGATAGGAGAACTCGATAGGGCAATGAATACGGCAAGAAGCGTGTAACCATCGCGCATGGAAGTTCTTCACCTTGTGCATTGGTGCGGCCCTCAACAACTGCGATTTGTTCAACGCAAGGGGCTTTCAATGATGTTAACTCCCGTAAGACTTTGTACTCTCGGTTGGCAAACTCTGAGACAGTTTCTTTTACGGCATAGACTGGTGCATCTGCATCGGCGGTGGCTCGAACTAAGCGGACAACGTGGCGGGAAATACCTCGTTTTTCTGCCAACGCTGGATCCTCGGGCCACTCTTCTAAACTCTGGTGCCACGGCAGGCCGGTAACAGCAGCGATCTCCACGCCTAATCCTGTTATCCGAAGGGACATAGGGCTCATTCTTGCCTAAAAATGTGACGGGAGGATGAACACCACGTCTCATACAAGTGAGAAAACTATCTTTACAATGCATCTATGGCAATCAAAGAGCGAATTAAGAAGGTCACTAAGCGTGCGGCTAAGGCTGCTCCAACCCCAGCTGACTACGGAATTGCTGGTGTTCCCATTAATAGGTCTCACCCGTATTACTTTGGTTTTGTTGCAACGCTAGGTGCATTGACAGCAATTGTCTTAATGCGCGCACTTGCCAGCGTCTCGCAGATATTTATTTTGATCCTAATTGCACTTTTCTTGGCAACAGGTCTTAATCCCGCCGTTGAAGCCCTTCGCCGTCGCAATATGTCGCGCACCACCGCAGTGGCAATTATCTTTACTTCGGTTATTGCATTTGTAATATTTTTTGCACTTGTGGTGGTTCCACCAGTCATTTCACAGGGAACCCAATTAATCAATAAGGCCCCTACTCTTTTAGGTGAACTAACAAATAATGCAACAATAAATAAACTCAATGATCAGTATGGAATTATCGATACGCTTCAAGCTAGATTAGAATCAGTCACTTCTGATGGAACGCTATTGATTTCAGCATTTGGTGGCGTTGTTGGTGTTGGCAAATCTGTTCTTTCGGGATTCTTCACATTCCTTACAATCTTGGTTCTGACTCTTTACTTCATCACTTCACTGCCGCAGGCTGTTAACCTCGGACTTTCTCTTGTCCCTGCAAGTCGTCGTGAACGTGTAGGCCGCCTTACAAATGCAATCATTGCTCGGGTTGGCTCCTTTGTTGGTAGTCAAATAGTTATTGCAGCTATGGCTTCAGTCTTTGTTTTCACTCTTTCAATCGTGCTGGGGCTCCCTTCACCAATAGCAATTGGCATGATCGTCTTTGTCTGTGGATTGATTCCATTAATTGGACATTTCTTAGGTTCTGGAATCGTCACGATAATCGCCTTGACTCAATCAATTGCGATCGGTGTTATTGCTTTAGTTGCTTACGTGGTTTATGTCCAAGTTGAAAACTATGTTGTTACACCGCGCATCATGAAAAGAACTCTGGCTGTTCCTGGCGCGGTAACTATTATCTCTGCCCTCATTGGCTCTTCACTTTTGGGGTTAGTGGGCGGATTACTTGCTGTGCCAGTGGCTGCTTCGATTATTTTGATTTTAGACGAGGTTGTTATTCCTCGTGCCGATAACTCTTAATACTCAAGAGGTAGAGCTTGTGTATCACCAGTAACAATGGTGTTTATCTCAGATAGCACGCGATGAACTGATGGTTCCCCTACCCACAGATGCTTTGCATCTTCGACGGCAATAATCTTTAACTTAGGCACGATAGCAAAACGTGCTCGTGCTGCATCTGGTTTCAAATAATCATCATGCTCGGGCACAAGGGCAGTTATTGGCCTTGGATCACTATTCCAATACAAGAGCTCTTCATCAGTTGTAGTGCGAAGCGGTGGGCTTAGAAGAATGAGACCTTTATGGCGTGGATCTTTGGCATGGCGCAGAGCTAGATCTGTTCCAAATGACCAGCCCACAATCCAAAGGTTCTCTAACTTTAAGACATCAAAGCAATAATTAATCATTGCTTGAACATCTAAACCTTCAGCCCCGCCATTATCAAATTCACCAGTGCTTGTGCCGGCCTCTGATGTTGTTCCTCGGGTATTAAAGCGAACAACGTTTATTCCAGCCATAGCTGGGAGTCGGTTAGCTGCTTTTTTATACACATGACTATCCATCATGCCCCCTGCAGTTGGCAGCGGATGCAGAGTTAAAATCGCTCCTTTTGATTGACCTAAGGGTGATGAGACCTCTGCGATTAAATCAACACCATCACTTGTTAGGAGATGAAAAGGTGTGCGAAGGGCCGGCAACTCAGTACTGGGTCTGATTATCTCGGCCATACTTCAAATCTTATCTTCACCCCACTAGGCTTCCAACCATGGCTACTAAGCGCATTTCTTCATTTAACTCTCATAATCCTGCAACCGGTGAGGTAGCTGGAGCGTATCCAATAATGAATGCCAAACAAGTAAATGAAATTGTTGGACATGCACGCAATGCCTCAGTGCAGTGGCAAAAACTTGGCTTTGCCGGACGAAAGAAAGTACTACTTGCTTGGTCCACACTGATTATTAAGCGTATTGATCAAATTGCAGCGTTGGTTTCAATTGAAACTGGAAAACCTGTGGGAGATGCAAAGTTGGAAGTAAGTATTGCCGTGGGCCATATTGGCTGGGCAGCACGTCATGCAGAAGAGATTATGCGCACTGCGCATCGTGCACCAGGATTACTTTTATCTAATATGTCTGCGACCGTGCAACGCTCCCCTCTTGGAGTTGTTGGCGTTATTGGCCCATGGAACTACCCGATCTTCACACCAGTAGGTTCTATTGTTTACGCGCTTGCTGCTGGAAATACAGTTGTCTTTAAGCCCAGTGAATACACACCAGGTGTTGGAATGTGGTTAGAAGAGAGCTTTAATGAAGTAGCACCCTTTGCCGATGTCCTAACAACTATTACTGGACTGGGTGAAACAGGTGGAGCGCTATGCACAAGTGGCGTTGATAAAATCTCATTCACTGGATCAACTAGAACTGCAAAAATTGTTGCTGCTCAATGTGCCACAACAATGACTCCTGTTGTCTTAGAGTGTGGTGGTAAGGATCCAGTCATTGTGGCTGCAGATGCCAATCTTGAACGGGCAGTAGATGCAACTATTTGGTCAGCTATGGCCAATGCTGGGCAATCATGCATAGGCGCAGAGCGTGTGTATGTTGATGAAAGAGTGGCCGATAAGTTCACAGAACTTGCAGTGGAACTAGCTAAGACGATTCATGCCGGTGCGCCAGGTGATGGAAAATATGGACCTGCAACTATGCCTTCTCAGATTAAAGTAATTCAGTCCCACATTAAGGTTGCCATTAAAGATGGTGGAAGTTGTGCTTATGGTGGTCCAGAGTCAGTCAAGCCTCCATTTGTTCAACCAGTAATTTTGCTTGATGTGCCAGAGGATTCTGCAGCAATGCGTGAAGAAACTTTTGGACCAATCATTATTATTAATCGCGTTAAAACTATGCGTGAGGCTATTGATCTCGCTAATGCCTCTAGTTATGGATTAGGTGCAAATGTCTGGTCTAAGCGCCAAGGCAAGCGAATTGCTTCAGAGTTGGCGTGTGGAATGGTTGCTATTAACTCAACATTTTCATTTGCAGCAGTTGCTTCAGTGCCATTTGGTGGCGTGAAAGATAGTGGTTATGGACGCGTGCATGGGCCAGAAGGCTTATTGGAATACACCTATCCCCGCACCGTTGTCCGCACTCGCTTTAATGTGCCGTTGAATCTTTTGAGCTTTAAGCGCAAAACGAAAGAAGAAAACTTAGTTATTACTTTAACTCGCTGGTTAAAGGGACGCTTCGGTTAAAAGCGCGGTGCGTTACGAGTTCTTTCTGTATTAGGACGTCGCTTATCTTTCTTTGCCCAGCAAGCGTTATGCCAATGACGTCTACTTTCTTCATCTTCTTCTAACCAAGCAACTGTGTGTGGTGTGGCCATGGGAATTACCTGATCGCAACCTGGACAGCGATATGGTTTATTAGAACTAGATCCAGTTAACTTGCGAACTATGTACATTCCTTCATGATGCTCCTCAATAGTTTGACTTGAGGTAGAAATGTCGCGTTCATCACTTTTAGGCCGCTTGTTCTTGGGATAGTTTCTGCGCGGGCTCATAGCTCTATTTTCTCACATCAGATGCAGTAGTAGTATCTGAACGTGAATGTAATCGAGGTCAAAGGTCTCAAAAAGAGCTACGGCCAGGTGCACGCAGTGCGTGGAGTTGATTTATCAATTCCGGCTGGCGAAATCTTTGCTCTGCTTGGCCCTAATGGTGCGGGCAAAACCACCACCGTTGAAATCCTAGAAGGATTTAGAAGCCGTGATGCTGGCCAGATTTCTATCTTAGGTTTTGATCCCCAAACTCAAGGCCATGCTGCCCGCCAATGGCGTGATCGCATTGGAATTGTTTTGCAATCTGCAGCCGATGCTGGCGACTTAACTGTTATTGAAACCGTTGAGCATTTCCGTGGCTATTACTCCAAGCCAAGAAATACCGATGAAGTAATTGCAGCGGTAGGTCTAGAAAATAAAACTGGAGCACTTATTCGCAATCTCTCTGGCGGCCAGCGTCGTCGTTTAGATGTTGCCTTGGGAATTATTGGCAGTCCTGAACTTTTATTTCTTGATGAACCAACTACAGGCTTTGATCCTGAGGCACGTCGAGCATTCTGGGCTCTTATTGAGCAGCTGCGCGGAGATGGAACAACCATCTTGCTCACGACACATTATTTGGATGAAGCTGAAGCCTTAGCCGATCGTGTGGCAGTTATTAATAATGGATTAATCGTTGAAGTATCCACGCCAGCAGAACTTGGTGGCCGTGCTACTTCTAAGGCCCTTGTCTCGTGGCGTGATGGCAGCCAAGTAAAAACTGAAGAAAGTGATAACCCAACTTCAGTTGTTGCGCGCCTGACTTCACACTTTGGTGGAGAAATTCCAGAGCTCTCTGTCACAAGACCTTCTCTAGAAGACATCTACTTAAAGATGATTGGGGGCGTTCATGAACAAGATTCCTAGCGCCCTTAACTTAGGAATCCGCCGTGGTGGACTTGAGATTAGACAGTTTGCTCGCCAACGTGAATCAGTTGTCTTCACTCTTTTGTTCCCAGTTATTTTGTTGGCAATTTTTGGCTCAGTCTTTAAGGACACTATTGCTCCTGGTGTGACTTTTTCACAGTATTTTGTGGCAGGAATGATTGCTTCTGGTCTTGTTAATACTGGTTTTCAAGCATTAGCAATCACAATCCCTATGGAGCGCGATGTAGGTGGATTAAAGCGCTTGCGTGGAACACCAATGCCAGCCTCTAGTTATTTCATTGGCAAAGCAATCTTGATCGCCGTGAGCATGATTATCCAAATCGCACTTCTCTTTGGATTCGGTCTACTATTTTTTGGTGTTGAAATGCCAACAGAGCTAAGTAAGTGGCTCACTTTCACATGGCTTGTCCTACTCGGAAGTGCTTGTTCAACTGCCCTCGGAATCGCTTTTTCAATCGTGCCAAAGAGTGGACGCGGAGCATCGGCAGTTGTCTCACCCATAGTTATCATTTTGCAGTTCTTTAGTGGCGTCTTCTTTGTTTTCACTCAACTTCCAACATGGATGCAGCAACTTGCTGCGATATTTCCTTTGAAGTGGTTAACACAAGGTATGCGTTCAGTATTTTTACCAGATTCATTTGCTGCCCAAGAAGTAGCAAAGTCCTGGGAAACTGGTCGTACATTCCTCATCCTTGTTCTCTGGCTTGTTATTGGCATCTTTTTCTCAGTACGTAAATTTAAGTGGGATCGCGATTAAGCGCGCATTAGGCATAGTCATTGCGCTATTGCTGGTGTTAACTGCATTGCCAACAAATGCCGCCACCTCTAAAGCTACGCCTACCCCAACGGCCAAAACCACAGCTAAACCCTCAGCTAAACCCACGGCCTCACCAAAAGCAACTGCAAAAGCAACAAAGAAAGCTGTTGTTAAGAAGAAGCCTCGCAAAAAAATCACTATTACTCCTTCACCTAAAGCAAGCTGGCCACCCAAGGGATTTAAAGCAAGTGGTGAAGTCTTTGCAAAGATTCCAAATGCAAAAGAGCTAGTTGGAACAGCATCAAAT
>Ga0209356_1000395_pt1 | contig 16982 bp, 19 predicted proteins | sample LauGreFaBDMM15SN_2_FD_188213 | JGI IMG/M metagenome (GOLD analysis project Ga0209356, IMG submission 188213) | Freshwater lake microbial communities from Lake Michigan, USA - Fa13.BD.MM15.SN (SPAdes) (version 2) | ecosystem: Environmental > Aquatic > Freshwater > Lake | place: Lake Michigan, USA...
CGACTTTAGGGAGTTGAACATACACAATGTCTCCCAAAGCTGCCTGGGCATAATCAGTAATACCCATTGTGAATGTTAAATCAACAGCTGAAACCCATTCATGTTCCTTGGTATATGACAACTCATTAGGAATTGATGACATGGTTTCCTCTTATCTGCCAAATGCCTTGGCGCGCATAACTAATACCTGTCGAAATGTAGAGGGCAATCCCCCAGATGGCAAAACTCCATCCCAATACAAAAGCAATCGTTCCGGCCACTCCTTCTGATTGGGCCAACAAAATGAAAGGAAAGGCATACATCAAGTTAAATGTAGCGGCTTTGCCCAAATAGCTCACGGTGAAAGGTGGGATCCCTTTGCGATTCATAACGAGGGTGATTAGAGCCAGCACAATGTCACGGCCAACAATAATTACGATCATCCAGGCTGGAATGATGTCTCGGATGAGAAAGACAATCAGGATTGCAAAAATATAAAGCCGATCAATTGCAGGATCTGCTAATTCTCCAAGGCGAGATGTTTGATTCCAGGCTCTTGCTATTTTGCCGTCAAAGTAATCAGTGGCTCCCCCGATGGCCAACACCACAATTGCCCAACCATCAGCCTCTAACTCTAGGGTGAGATAAATAAAAAGCGGGATGCCAAGAAAGCGTAGGAAGGTGAGAGCGTTAGGAACGCTGATCACAGAACTACTCATTCCTTATCGCGCTCCTTGACTCTAACCGCCACCTGAACTGGGGTGCCGGGGAATTTGAACTCTTCACGAAGTCGGCGCTCAATAAAGCGACGATAGGAAGCCTCAATCCAGCCACTAGAAAACACCACAAACTTAGGAGGCGCAATGCCAGCTTGGGTGGCGTAGTAGACCTTTGGCTGCTTTCCACCACGAACCGGCGGAGGTGTAGCCCCAATGAGTGCTCCCAAGAATGAATTGAGTTTTGCTGTGGGAACTCGTCGCTCCCAGCTATCAAGTGCAGTTCGAAGCGCCGGTGCCAAACGGTCTCGGTGCCACCCAGTCTTAGCTGCGATGTTTACCCGCTGAGCCCATTCCACCTGGTCAAGATGTCGATCAATCTCACGGTCCAACTGGTCACGGCGATCATCATCTACTAAATCCCACTTGTTCATCACAATCACCATCGCCTTACCGGCCTCTTCAACCATGGTGATGACACGTAGATCTTGTTCGGTAATTGGTTCTGATGCATCTAAAACTACAACTGCCACTTCACACCGTTCAAGCGCCGTTGCTGTTCGCAGTGATGCGTAGTAATCAGTTCCAGAATCCTGGTTCGCACGCTTTTTCAATCCTGCGGTATCAATAAATCTCCACGTTGATCCACCAAAAGAAAGTAAGGAGTCAACTGGGTCTCTCGTTGTTCCTGCGACATCATCCACAATTGAAAGTGACTCACCTGCAATTGCATTAAACAAAGATGACTTACCAACATTAGGACGACCAATTAATGCCACCTTGCGATAGCCATCTTGATTTTGTGCACGACCAACCTCTGGCAATACTGCAACGATGTGATCTAACAGATCACCACTACCACGACCATGCAGGGCTGAAACAAATCGAGGTTCACCTAATCCAAGACTCCACAAACCATGTGCTTCAGTCTCTTCGCGCTCTCCATCTACCTTATTACCAATCAAAATTGTCGGCTTCTTTGCCTTGCGCAGATGCTGTACCAAAGTGTCATCTTCATCAAGTGCGCCTACTTGCGCATCAACTACAAAGGCCAGAACATCTGCCTCCATCATTGCAAGTTCTGATCCAGCACTTACTTGCACTGAAATTCCATCTGGCTTTGCTTCCCAGCCGCCAGTGTCCATAATCATGAAACGTCGACCGCCCCATTCGCATTCGTACTGAACACGATCTCGAGTAACACCTGGAGTGTCTTCAACGATTGCTTCACGCCGACCCAAGAAGCGATTGATCAGGGTTGATTTACCAACATTCGGGCGACCCAAGATTGCAACGATAGGTAAACCCAGCAAATTACGCTGCTTTAGCAGCTCCCAGATGCGCTCAATTGTTTCCTCTAAATCTAAGTTTGTGGAATCAACTTCTACGGCATCTGCTGCCACGGTCAGAGGAGAAACTGTGCGGTTTGTATCAATGGTGTCGCGGTTATCTAGAGATGTTTTTACATCAACGCTCTTATCTTCAGTTTCATTCTCACGTCGCACGGCGCGTGCATCTAGATCGGCAGTTAGATAGATCTTTAACCCTGCTTCAGGTGCAACTACGGTTCCGATATCGCGGCCTTCAACAACAATTCCTCGTTCTGCAGAATCGATGATGTAATGCTGTAATTTCATAAGCTCGTGACGAATTTCAGGAATCGCACTAATGCGTGAAACATTCTCAGTTACCGAGGTTCCTCGTATTGCATGAGTAATTTGAGTTTCACCTGCATACACATTAGGTGACTGTGGATCAGAATCGAACTTGATTGGATGATCCTTGATGGCTTGCAATATCGAAAATGCTTCTTCGCATTTATGTTCTAGTGCCAGCCAAGTGACAGCGCGATAAAGCGCACCCGTATCCAAATAATCCCAGCCAGCGCGAACTGCAATTGCTTTTGCTGTACTTGATTTGCCTGCACCACTCGGGCCATCAATAGCTACGATTATGCCCATGTACTGAGCCTACTTCTATTTACGAACCGGATGAATGTTCCATCCGATCGAGGTTAGGTGAACTGATAATTTTTCAGCATCCTGTGCTGATAATGACAATGTGATCAAGGCACTTAACTGACCAGGTGAATGCTCAATGTTTAAATCCTCAACGTTTACGTGCATTGCTGCGCATTCATTGAAAATTGCACCAAGTTGGCCCGGCTTGTCATCAATAACAATCGGCAAGTAGCTGTATTCGCGTGCTTTACCGCCATGCTTTCCAGGAATCATTGCCTTGCCATCTCGACCAGCAGCTAATAAATCTCCGATCTTTGCAGGATCATCTAATGATTTAATCATCCGTGTTAGATCGCTTTGTAGTCTCATTAGTAACTCAGATATCTCGGCGCGATTGCTATGAATAATCTCTTTCCATAACTTTTCATCTGAAGCTGCGATGCGCGTTGTATCTCGCAACCCTTGGCCTGCCAGCTCCATCCATTCAGCTGGGGTGCCGGTGAGCTGCTTAGCCACCAAAGAGGCCGCAATCTGAGGCAGATGTGAAATCTTTGCCACAGCGGCGTCATGATCCAAGGCTGAGAGCTCTATAGGCGTAGCCCCTAGGGCTGTGATGAGCTCAAGGACAAGATTCTTGGACTCCGTGGCGCAATCCGGCTCAGGCGTAAGAATCCAACTGCGCCCTTGGAACAGATCACCCCTAGCAGAGCTTGCACCACCAATTTCCCGACCTGCCATGGGATGGGTAGGCAAAAACCTTGTAGAAAGGCCTGAAAATGTCTTAATCTGAAGTACAACTTCATTCTTTACCGAACCAACATCCATGAATGTTGACTGTGGGTTTAGTTCAATCTCGTTCTTCATGACTAGAGAGAGCAGAGATGTTGGCAAAGCCAAGACCACAAGATCAGGATCTGTCACAACTACCCCGCCAGTTAGATCCCTAGCTAAAGCCTGAGCCGAAAGATCAGAATCCACCATCTCAACAGCGATTCCGCGCTGAACCAGGCCTAAACCAATAGAGGTTCCAATTAATCCGGCGCCGACTATGCGCACCTTGGCGAGCATTACTGGGCTATATCTCTGCGAAGTGAGGCTGCTCCATGAAGGTAAACGTGGGTGATTTGCTCAGGCGTGCGAGAGGTCTCGACATGGAGCATTGCTCTGACAGTTCGATCCAAAGCTCCTGGGACCGCTACTTCAACCGACCCAATAAGTGGGACATTGGCAAAACCCATCTCCCGACAAGCAGCTGCTGGGAAAGCGGCATCTAAATCGACGGTGCTGGTGAAAAAGACGGAGATGACCTCTGATGGGGTCAGATCATTGGCCTTCAAGATCGCAGCAATCAGCTCCTGAACACCCGAGGCGATATCGCCGGCGGTGTTGGCCGGAACTTGGATTGCTCCACGGATTGCGCGTAATGCCATGAGATAAGGGTACCTTTCCTAGCCATTTTTAGTGTTGATTTAAAAACTTGTTTGTCGATAAAGCCTTTAAACAATTAAACATCTTTGTACTTTTTACTACTCCGAACAACTTTCAAACCGGACGATCCCTCTTTTTCAAATTTATCGATAAATCGCTACCTAGTGGGCATTCTCAGCACGGTATATGTCGATAAATCTTTATTCTTGTCTATGATTATCTATAAAGCAATAAATGGATATTCAGCCAATTAACTATTTATAGGTAAAAGCTTATAAATCTAAAGCCTTTCGTAGATTCATCAACTCTCCATCATTGAGGTCTCGCCATCGACCTTCAGGGGTATCACCCAAGGAGATCGGGCCGAACTTGGTTCGGATCAATCTCAGTACATCCACCCCTACCGCCTCCATCAGGCGACGGATGATGTGGTATCGACCCTCATGGATTGATACCTCAATCCACCTTGGCGACAGCTGCTTGAAGGTCAAGACTCGACCCATTCCATCTTCGAGTTCGACTCCCTTTAAAAGCACCTTATCGACCCCGGTGGGCAATATTCCATCAAATTCAATGATGTAGGTTTTTTCTAGTCCAAAGGAAGGGTGGGTGGCTCGAAAGGTCAAATCGCCATCATTAGTGAGCAAAATGAGCCCCTCAGAATCCTTATCGAGACGGCCCACATGGAACAGTCGCTCCTTGCGCAGGTCAACAAAGTCATCCAAGGATGGTCGTCCCTCTGGGTCAAACATCGTAGACAAAACACCCTTAGGTTTATGAAGTGCGAGGTAAGACTTAGTCAAAGTACGCTTAATTGTCTCACCATCAACCATTACTTGATCAAAATCTGGGTCGAATTTGCTGCCCATCTCCCGAATAACGATTCCATTGACGGCGACTCGGCCATCTTCTATTAACTCATCAGCTCCGCGACGGCTAGTAATACCGGCATCAGCGATTATTTTATTAAGCCTCATTTGGGCCATGGCTATCCTCCCGACAGTCAGGAGGTAAGGGTAGCGGAAAGGCTAGTCTGTTAGCGAATCGAGGATCTCGTCCAGGCCATCTAGATCTGGCAGGTATGGGGCCAGCGCCGGCAGATCTTCAAGTGAGTTTAAGCCGAGGCGCTCAAGGAAGTAGCTGGTTGTTTTGTAGAGGATCGCTCCTGTTTCATGCTCAAGACCAGACTCCTCTACCAATCCACGGGTAACCAAAGTCTTCATCACCGCTTCTACATTTACTCCACGAATCGCGGACACACGAGCCCTGGATACTGGTTGGCGGTATGCAATGACCGACAGAGTCTCAAGGGCTGCTTGGGTTAAACGAGATTGCTGGCCATCTAGAACAAACTTCTCAACCACTGCGGAGTAATTAGCGTGGCTATAAAAACGCCATCCCCCGTTGATTTTGCGAAGAGAGAATCCGTGTTCCTCATAGCTTCCCTCAAGGGCAGCCAGTGCAGCCTCGATCTCTTCGACTGGACGCTCTAAAACCTGGGCCAGAATAATCTCTGTAACAGGCTCATCGACCACCATCAAGATCGCTTCGATCGAACGTTCAACTTCTACATTAGACATTATTGCCACCTTCTGTCGAGTCTTCCATCTCTAAAACCACTGGTATATCGAACTCATCGGTGATCTCGACCTCGCCCTCAAGGCTTCCAGTCCAGCTTATCTGCAGCTCGCCCATGGCTATGACCTGATCAAAGCGCAGGACGCCTTGGCGATAGAGGTCTAGAAGGGCCAAAAATCGAGCCACAACGACCTGGGTGCTGTCAGCATCTGAGATCAATTTTCTAAAACTAAGAGTCTTTGAGTGTCGCAGCGCCTCAACTACCATCTTTGACTCCTCTGCCACGCTCACAAGGGCCATATGAAGGTGTTGAATGGAGACCACAGGAGCCACCTTGGGTGTTAAAACACGCTCAGCGATAGCGGCAAAGCGCTGTGCGCCCACACCAATCAGTACTTCAGGCAGCAGCGCCGCCAAAGCGGGATCAAGTGCCACAACACGAGCAAAGGACTTATCAGCTGTGGCGATGCGCTCGCTAAAGGTTGCTGCGATCTCTTTGAATGCGCGGTACTGCAAGAGTCTGGCAAACAGGAGGTCTCGTGCTTCAAGGAGGGCTAGATCCTCTTCATCCTCGACATCTCCGGATGGGAGCAATCGCGCAGCTTTTAAATCTAGCAAAGTAGCGGCAACAACTAAGAATTCAGTGGCCTGATCTAACTCCCAGCCTTCACCGGATGCCTCAAGTCCACGAATAAATGAGATGAACTCATCGGTCACGATGCTTAGAGAGACTTCGGTGACATCCATTTTGTGACGAGAAATCAGTTGCAGCAAAAGATCAAAGGGGCCATCAAAGTTGGATAGGTGCACCGAGAAGCCGCCTGAGGCAGCGTTTACATCGGTTGCAGCCTCGACTGAAATGTCGCCTGTAATACTCACTGTGGCACCTTACTTCACGCTTGCCTGTTTTCTGTGTAACGCATAGGCTCCCGCGTATATCAGGAAAGAGGTTTGACTATTGAACGCTAAATCGACAATTGCAGAGGATGTAGCCACTACATCGACCTTGCTGGGCAAGGTTGCGCAGAACTTTCCAATACCTGCTGCCCTTAAAGAGCATGGCAGTGCAAAGGTAATTTCCATCTTCAATCAAAAGGGTGGAGTTGGAAAGACAACGAGCACTATTAACTTAGGCGCAGCCCTTGCAGAGTTGGGTCGCCGAGTTTTGTTGGTCGACTTTGATCCACAAGGTGGTTTGTCTTTAGGCCTTGGCGTGAATGCTCACTCTCTTCCATTAGAACAAACTGTTTATTACGCATTGATGACGCCTACCGCCAACGTTGATGAGATCGTCTTGAAGTCCTCGGTTGCCGGATTGGATTTCTTGCCTGCTAACCGAGATTTAGGAACCGCTGAAACAACCCTTGGCGCAGAAATTGGTGGTCAGCAATATCTAAAGCGCGCACTTGCACCACTTCGCGATTACTACGACGTGATTTTGATCGATTGCCAGCCAACAATGGGACAGCTAACTATTAACGCACTTGTTGCCTCTGATGAAGTAATTGTGCCAATGCAGTGTGAATACTTCGCTTTGCACGGTTTTATTGAGCTTAAGGGCAACCTGGACAAGGTCAAGAGTTTCCTCAATCCAAATCTTCGTCTTATTGGAATCCTTGCGACGATGTATGACAAGAAGACCTCACACAACCGTCAAGTACTAGAGCGCATACTTGAACAATTTCCTGAAGATGTATTTGAAACCATTATCGCAAAAACAATTCGCTTCCCTGAAACAACTGTTGTTGGTGAACCAATCACCACCTATGCAACTTCTTCAGGTGGCGCAGCTTCATACCGACGTTTAGCACGAGAACTTATCGCCAGAGGAGGCGCACGATGACACGCAGAGCAAACCTTCCAGGTGCAGATGAACTATTTCGTTCGACAGCACCAGCACTTTCTTCAGTGCCTTCACAACCTGTGCAAGAAGTAGCCACCCCCCTTGTAGCACCTACCATTGCAACACCTAAAACTCCATCATCTAAAAAGGGTGTCCGCACAATTGCGCGTCGTCGCGTAACAACTGTTGATCGCTCTCCATCCGGTCGCGAACGCCACGATGAAAAAATTACTGTCTATCTTTCACCAGATGAACTTTTTGATCTTGACCAAGCACGACTACAACTACGCGGCGATTTAGGCCTTGCTGTTGATCGCGGACGCATCGTTCGTGAATCAATCGCGGTAATCATTGCTGATCTTGAAGCAAAGGGTGACCAGAGTATTTTGGCTCGTCGCTTGCGCGGTCTATAACAAATTTACTTGGCTCGAGGATGAGCCATTGAATAGCTCTCACGCACTTTATCAATCGTAATGAGCGTGTATATCTGCGTTGTTGTCACTGATGCGTGTCCTAATAACTCTTGAACAACACGTATATCTGCCCCGCCATCTAATAGATGCGTTGCATATGAATGTCTAAACACATGCGGTGACACATGCTCAGTAACACCTGCAGCGACCGCTGCATCTAGAACCATTTGCCATGCAGATTGTCTCGAAATTCTTGATCCTCTTGAATTAAGAAAGAGTGCCGAAGTTGTCTTAGCACTCTTTGCCGCTAAGTCTGGTCTGACCCTAACCATGTAGTTTTCAATAGCTTTTGAGGCAAAAGATCCCAATGGAACAATTCGTTCCTTTGAACCTTTACCACGCAATTTCAAAGTAGTGATTAGCCCATCATTGGTTTCAATGGTGCTCAAATCATTCAAGTTGATACCAATCAACTCACTGACTCTTGCTCCACTGCTATAAAGAAGTTCTAACATCGCTTGGTCCCGCGAAGTAATTGGTTGACCCTCTCGAAGAGCAGCATCAATCATGGAAACTATCTGCGCGATTGTTAGAGCTTTTGGCAATCGCCTTGCAGACTTTTTCGGCGAGATCTCCAAGGTTGGGTCTGCATACCCATACTCTTGTTGCAGATGCTTAAAAAAAGAACGTAATGTTGAATCAACTCTGTTGATACTTGCAACAGACAACTTTGCCTCACGAAGTGAAATTTCAAACTGAGAAATCGTCTCAGGATCAACCTCAGACAATGGCTTATCCTTTAGAAAAAAAGCGAACTTAGTTAAATCTCTTCGATAGGCAGCAATCGAATTGGCTGCCAAACCTCTTTCTATCTGCAAGTGATTGAGAAAGGATGTCGCAGCTAGATCAAAGTTCAACGCTTGGGTAACCATGTGCTTCTGCTACCGCTGAATAGTAAATTTTACCGTCATGAACATTTAAACCCTTTGCCAAGTTGGGATCTATTGCGCACGCTTTTTCCCAACCGTGATTTGCTAATGAAAGTGCATACGGCAACGTTGCATTAGTTAAGGCGTAAGTTGAGGCAACAGGAACAGCACCTGGCATATTGGCCACACAGTAAAAAACAGAGTTATGGACTGTATAGGTTGGCTCTGCGTGTGTCGTTGGTTTGGAGTCTTCAAAGCATCCGCCCTGATCAATAGCGATATCTACTAATACTGAACCGCTCTTCATCTGTGCAACTAATGAATTGGACACCAACTTAGGTGCCTTTGCGCCGTGAACCAACACAGCTCCAATTACTACATCTGCTTGTTTTAGCTCACGTTCGATCGCATGCTTTGATGCAACCAGCGTTTTGATGCGGCCCCCATAAATATTATCGATGTACTGCAATCTGCTGATGGAGCGATCAAAGACGGTGACATCGGCGCCCATACCAAGTGCAATAACAGCAGCATTTAATCCGGCGACTCCCCCGCCAATTACGACAACACGGCCAGGGGCCACACCAGGAACTCCGCCAAGTAGCACGCCACGACCACCGTTTGGCTTTTGCAACGCAGTTGCACCAACTTGAGTCGCCAATCGACCAGCGACTTCACTCATGGGTGCTAGCAAAGGCAAAGTGCCATTTACCTCGACTGTTTCATATGCAATAGCTGTCGTTCCTGATGCGACTATTGCGTCGGTGCATGCTTTTGATGCCGCTAGATGTAGATAAGTGAAAAGCGTTTGTCCTTTGCGCATCTTCGAATACTCGGACTCAATCGGCTCTTTCACTTTAAGAACTAAGTGGGCTTTCTGCCACACATCATCAGCACTTGAAACAATTGTTGCTCCTGCTTGAATGAAATCTTCATTGGTAATTGCTGATGCAACACCTGCACTGTCTTGAATCAAAACAGTGTGGCCAGCGTGAACAAACTCGGAAACACCTTCGGGGGTAATGGCAACTCGTGATTCGTGGACCTTTATTTCCTTTGGAACACCGACGATCATGATCAGCCTTTCGCTGCTACCGCCGCTGCTATCAAACCAATAAATAATGGGTGAGGTCGCGTTGGACGTGAACGCAGCTCAGGATGAGCTTGCGTGCCTACGTAGTAAGGATGCACCTCTTTTGGAAGTTCTACAAACTCCACGAGGTCTTGCTCCTTAAACATTCCAGAAAACACCAAGCCAGCGTTCGCAATTTGTTCGCGGTACTTGTTATTGACTTCATATCGATGGCGGTGACGTTCCGAAACCTCACTTGAACCATAGGCCGCAGCAACGACTGAACCCACAAGTAGATCAGCTTTATAAAGACCAAGGCGCATTGTCCCGCCCATGTCACCTTTACCTGAAACCACATCTTTCTGATCATCCATTGTTGCAATGACTGGTGTTCCGGAGTCTGAAAATTCTGCAGAAATAGCATCCTTGATACCAGCTAAATTGCGCGCTGCTTCAATAACCATGCATTGCAACCCTAAACATAATCCTAAGGTTGGGATTTTGTTCTCGCGGGCATATTTTAGAGCTCCAACTTTTCCTTCAATACCGCGAATACCAAATCCACCAGGAACACAAATTGCATCAACACCTTGTAAATGCTTCTTAGCTCCCTCTGCCGTTTCACACTCATCACTAGCGATCCACACGATTTCGATCTTTGCCAGGTTGGCAAAACCACCAGCACGCAAAGCTTCTGAGACAGAGAGATATGCATCTGGAAGATCAATATATTTTCCAACTAAGCCAACCTTGATGTGGTGCTTTGGATGATGCACCTTTTCGAGGAGAACATCCCAATCGCCCCAGACAACATCGTGGCAATCAAATCCGAGGCGCTTCACAACATAGGCATCGAGGCCCTCACTGTGTAAAACCTTAGGGATGTCATAAATAGAAGGAGCATCAACTGCTGCAACCACCGCTTCAAAATCAACGTCACACATCAAGGAAATCTTCTTTTTAACGCCTGCTGGGATTTGGCGATCAGAACGCAAAACAATTGCATCAGGTTGAATTCCAATACTTCGCAATGCAACAACAGAGTGCTGAGTTGGCTTAGTTTTCAACTCACCTGAAGGGCCGATGTATGGGACTAATGAAACATGTAAGTAGAAAACATTGTCACGGCCAACATTCTGACGAATCTGGCGAATAGCTTCAAGGAATGGCTGAGATTCAATATCTCCTACCGTTCCGCCAACTTCAGTAATTACTAAATCAATATCTGGTCCGGCCATTGCCAGAATACGTTCTTTAATTTCATTTGTAATGTGAGGAATCACTTGAACTGTTTCACCTAAATACTCACCACGACGCTCACGTGCTATCACCCGTGAATACACCTGACCTGTAGTCACATTTGCTGAACCATGAAGGTTGCGATCCAAGAATCTTTCGTAGTGACCGATATCTAGATCAGTCTCAGAACCATCATCTGTAACAAAAACTTCACCATGCTGGAATGGATTCATGGTGCCTGGATCGACATTTAGGTAGGGATCAAGTTTTTGCATTGTTACGCGTATGCCGCGGGCTACTAGTAATCGACCAAGGCTTGAAGCTGTGAGTCCTTTGCCTAAACTTGAGGCGACTCCGCCAGTTACGAATAAATGCTTAGTCACATGTGCTTGGCCCATGGAAGTCAAACCTATCATTTAAAAGAGTGGTCCAACTACACCTTCAGGGAAAGTAGCTCCGTGGCGTGCTCACGGGCGCTAGCTGAGTTCTCAAGCCCAGCCAACATGCGGGCAATCTCTTCGATGCGATCCTCTCCTGCCACCATCCGTACATCGCTTTGGCTGACAGTGCCATCATTATTTTTGGTAACGACAAAATGACTATCGGCCCATGCTGCAACCTGTGGCAAATGAGTAACAACGATTACCTGCGCATGTTGAGCCAATTGATGTAATCGTTTGCCAACTTCAATTGCAGCCTTACCGCCAACACCTGCATCAACCTCATCAAAAACATATGTTCCGATTGGATGGGTAGTTGCAATAACAACCTCTAACGCCAACATCACTCGCGACATTTCACCACCTGATGCACCCTTTGCTAATGCAACTAATGGTGCATCCTTATGGCCTTTAATAAACATTGCAACGTCGTCACAACCATGTGTTGTAAAATCTGATTCCTTTGGCGCTGAATAATCAGCACTTTCGACCTTTGCCACAAATGAAGCGTGAGGCATCGACAACTGCTGAATCTCTGCGGTAACTAACTGCGAAAGATTGACTGCTGCCTTGGTGCGCAATTCACTAACATTCTTTGCCGCAATCAGTAGAAACTTCTTTTGTGCAGTTAGCTGTGTTTCAAGTTCGGCAAGTCGCTGATCTCCACCTACTAGATCTGCAATTGCATCCGATGAATTCTTAAATCGCACAGTCAATTCCGCGAGTTCCTGCTCATGAGTACCAGAGCCACCAAACTTCTTAATCAATGTATTGATATCAGCCTTACGAGCGTGCAGAAAATCCAATCGCACAGGGTCTGCCTCTAACTTACTTTGATAGGAATTTAGGGCACTTTGTGCATCAGCTACTAGAAAAAAACTCTCACTTAACTGTTGGTAAATCGCTTCTAGTAATGGGTCTTTGCCTCTTGCCGCCTCAAGTGCACGTCGCGCAACACCTAGAGATGTTAAGGAACCAGCCTCCTCATCCTCGATCGCAGCAGTTGCCTGCGCTGTAGCTAATCGAAACTCTTCAACACTTGAGAGACGAGCAATTTCGACATCAATCTCAGCCACTTCTGAGACCGATGGGTTCAATTTCTTGAAAGCGTTTGCGAACTCTCGCAATTCAGAAAGTTCTTTGTCCTTTTGGGCAATGCTTTTTTTGAGAGCGGTGATGCGCTCTTTAAGCTCGTGATAATCATGTAAAGCACTTTGATAATCACCAAGGGCAATTTGCCCAAATCGATCAACCAACTCTCGCTGTCTTGAACTCTTTGTAATGTTTTGATTGGCTGCCTGGCCATGTACTTCTACAAGGTTTTCACCTACCGCAGATAAGGTGCTGGCTGTTGCGCTCACGCCATTTGTAGTTGCCTTGCTCTTGCCGTCTGCAGCAACTGTACGAGTAACGATCAACTCGCCATCCTCAACTAGAACTTCTTCAAATAAATGTTCAGATGACTTCGGGATTGAGAACCGTCCGCTTGCAACAAGTCTTTCCGAACCCTTGCGAACCAAGGCACTATCTGCTTTTCCGCCCAAAATGAGGTTGAGAGCGGTCAAAATCATCGTTTTACCGGCTCCAGTTTCACCGGTTAAAACAGTCAGGCCCTTAGAGATTTCTAGTGTTGATTGATCAATGACGCCGATCGAACGAATGGTTATCTCTTCAAGAAAGGTGCGTTCACTCACCACGCCATCCTTCAACGGGAAGCTTGAACTTTGCCACTAGTCGATCGCTAAAGAGTGTGTTTTTTAGGTGAGCCAACTTGATAATTTGTGGATTCTTTGTAACCACGACGCGATCGCCTTTTTTGAGAGCGAATTTGCGTAAAGCATCAGCCGATAAAAACGCCTCTGATGATTCGATGCCAACTGCGATTTTTGATGTTGGAGAAATTACTAGTGGTCGCGAAAAAAGAGCATGCGCAGAGATTGGTAGCACAACAAGGGCATCTACTTCAGGCCACAAGATCGGACCACCTGCAGAGAATGCATATGCAGTTGAACCAGTCGGTGTTGAACAGATCAAACCATCACATCCCCACCGTGAAATTGGACGACTATCGATTTCAAGAAAGATTTCAACCATCGTCGCCTTCTCGCGCTCGACCGTCACTTCATTTAATGCCCATCCAGTTGCAGCCACTGCGCCATTTCGTTCCACGGTATATCCCAAAGTAATTCGTGGATCAATGACATATGACTTATTTACCAGCGCGTCAATTACATCGGAAATCCTTGAGTGTTCCACCTCTGACAAAAAGCCGACATGGCCAAGGTTCACGCCGAGCAATGGAATATCACGCTCATGAGCCACCTCTGCAGCGCGCAACATCGTTCCATCTCCGCCAAGAACAACAGCTACTTCTAGTTGTGGCAGATCGGCAACTCTAGATTTGGTTACGCCGGGAATATCAATATCAGAAATCGTGTACAAACCAAATGTTGAGGCAAGGTTGTGTTGCAACTCAGCAGCTGCGGCCACAGCATCTGCGCGAGAGGGATTACAAACAATTAATAGATTACGCATTACTGTGGTCCAATCGCTATAGCCTCATCTAACATTGCATGATCAATTTCCGGTGCGCCTCTTCGAAGCCATAAAAAGTACTCAACGTTGCCAGCAGGTCCCGGCAGTGAACTCGCCGAAATTCCCAAGGTACCAAGTCCAACATCATAAGCAGACTCAGCCACTTCAATCACAGAGGCCTTGCGCAAAGCAGGATCTCGAACTACCCCGCCAGCGCCTAACTTCTCGCGCCCAACTTCAAACTGCGGTTTAACCATAAGGACAAAATCAGCTTCTGCTTTAGAAACGGCAGCTAACGCCGGCAGTACCAAGGTAAGAGAAATAAAGGAGAGGTCAGCGACCACTAGATCAATTGCCTCACCGACCATATCCCCTGTTAAGTGCCGAATATTTGTGCGATCAAGAACCGTTACTCGCTCATCTTGGCGAAGTCCCCATGCAAGTTGTCCATAACCCACATCAACAGCTACGACATGACCAGCGTTACGACGCAGTAAAACATCGGTGAAGCCACCTGTAGAGGCTCCTGCATCCAGGCAGCGCTTTCCTTCAACAACAACGCCAGTGAACGCACTCAAAGCCCCATCTAATTTGTGACCACCGCGTGAAACGAAATCATCACGATCTCCGGCCAGAACAATTGAAGTTTCAGCATCCACCTGTGTCGCTGGCTTTGTCGCAGGGATACCGTTCACAAGCACTGATCGTTTTTCAATAAAGTCGGCGGCTTGCTCACGCGAACGCGCGAGTTCTCGTCGAACTAGTTCGGCATCCAAACGTGTTTTCATTTAAATATTAAAGACCGTCGATAGAGGACAATGCTTGATTAAGTCGTTGATGAAGCGCTTCAAATCGAGCAGTGTGGTCGCCAACTTCCATGGCATCGATTTCTTGCAGCTCGGTGCGAAGCTCTTCTACCAAAGATTCCCCATTGACCTGATTGTTGTTCTCCATTTACTTGGCCACTTTCTTGTGTGCAGCTTTCTTCGCTGTCTTCTTAACCGCTTTTTTTACGCTTGCTTTCTTTACGCTTGCTTTCTTTGCACTCTTCTTCGCTGTTCCCTTTTTCAAAGAGGCAACCTCTTGTTTCAACGCTTCAAACTCCCCGCGCTTTACAAAACCCATCTTGGATACCGAGCGCTCAACCTCATCTTCGATTTTGACCTTCAACGCTTCTCCACCTTCTTTGAGCCAAGCGTTGAGCGAGTCAGCAACATCAGTTGCAGTCTTGTTACCGATCTGGACATTGTTGGATAAAGATTTCAATGTCGAGAGAAAATCGCTGTTCTTACCCATCCCATAAGCCTACCTAAATTCGAGAAATCTCCACCGCTTCAACCTGCCAGCGACTAGAAAGCCCTGCAGGCCCACTCCAAAAACGACGATGGATTGAGCCTGAAATCTCCACCCATTCATCAGGGGCAAGGGATAACGCTGTCCGGCGTGACTTTGCACTCCAAGAACCGATGTCCAAAGTATCGACCCCCGGTTGTTTATCACGAGAGACAATTAGTCGAAACTCCACAACCTTGTCTCCACTGGGAAGTTCCTTTTCTACCGCTTCTTGAGACACTCGACCTCGCAATAAAACATCATTGAGTGAGTAATCCTCTTCAACTTCAGCAACTTTCTTTCTAGTAACTTTCTTGACCATAACTCCTCCAATATTTTGTGCAGTGGGGGTCAGATCATCAAGCGGTCTACCGACATATATAAACCAAAACTGGCTAGTTGTGGGTAACTACCGTCCTGCACGCTCTGCAGCGTCGGTGAATTCCTCTTCATCTAGTTCGGCGCACTTTGCAAACCACTGCCTAGCCTCTTCTTTTCGACCAGCAGCATCGAGTGCATCGGCGTAGGCGTAACGAAGACGCAAGGCCCACTCATCTGTTTCATTATTTAATTCTTTGCACGTCAACGTAACAACAGCTGCTTCTAATTCTCCTAAGTCGCGACGAGCACCAGCTGCGACAATTCGCATCTCAATCTCTTCTGGTTTTGCTAATCGCTTGACCTCTGGAGAACCAGCCAAACTCAATGCTTTCAGAGGATTTCCGAGTCCACGTTCGCAATCTGCCATAACGGGAAGGGAAGAAACATCACCCGAGATGCGATGGGCAGCGCGTAATTCCTTTAGCGCTATTTCGTAATGTCCAGCGCGATATGCGGCATATCCTGCAGATTCGCGAACGACTGCAAGACGTCCTGCATGGTGTGCCGCTGCGATTCCGTGCTTATGGGCTAACTGTGGATCTGTATCTTGATACATATTTATGCACACTAAGTGACGTGCAACGACCTTTGCGTTTTCTGCAGACAAACTTAATAACTCTGCGCGAACAGATTTTTCTAACTCTTCTCCTGTTACATCTTCTGGAATATCAGGTTCAAAAATTCGTGGACGCAAACGAGATTGATCGCGATCCATTGGTGCAGGACGCGCACCACGAGGATCAGAACCATCACGTGTTTGGCGCGGAGCTCCACCGCGGCTCGCAGAACCACCTCTGGCAGGCAAATCTTCACGTCTGCGTTGAGAATTAGGACCTGATGGCTTGCGAGGTGCATCTCCAGATGGACGACGTTCACCAGAACGCGCTGGGCGCTCTCCTGGCTTTAGATTATTGACAGGACGTGAAGGACGAGATGGTCGTTGTTCTCTTTCATCCATCTTTTTCTCCTTCACGCTTTTTAATTTTTCAACAGTATGACATTTATTCAGGGGAAATAAAAAAGGGGCGCTCGTTAAAGCGCCCCTTTTTATAAAAGAAGTCCGGCGACGTTCTACTCTCCCACAAGGTCACCCTTGCAGTACCATCGACGCTGAGAGGCTTAACTTCCGGGTTCGG
>Ga0209356_1000399_pt1 | contig 16927 bp, 16 predicted proteins | sample LauGreFaBDMM15SN_2_FD_188213 | JGI IMG/M metagenome (GOLD analysis project Ga0209356, IMG submission 188213) | Freshwater lake microbial communities from Lake Michigan, USA - Fa13.BD.MM15.SN (SPAdes) (version 2) | ecosystem: Environmental > Aquatic > Freshwater > Lake | place: Lake Michigan, USA...
GTCGACTCAACTTGCTATCTCGTTCGAGCCAGTGACGAGCAGTTACTTGCGCATAACCAATCATTCCAACACCCAAAAGCATTGATGCCTCTTTTGGTAGGCCAGTATCAATTGCAATTACAGCACTAGCTGCAGCTGCACAGTCGTACGTCATACGGTTAAGTCGTTGTCGAACCTGTGGTTCAACACTCATATCACTTTCAAACAGGAGGCGAAATGCTTCACCTTCTTTTTCAATGAATGCAAAGTAAGCATCAACAGTTGCATGCACTCGATCCTTGTTATCTGGAGTCGAAGCAATTGCCTTTTGAATTTCAAATACCAAAGAATCGATGTGCAAATCAAGAACCGCTAGGTATAAATCGAGTTTTGATGGGAAGTGCTGGTACAAAACTGGCTTTGAAACATTTGCACGATCTGCAATCTCATCCATTGCAGCAGAGTGGTAGCCAGCAGCGGTGAAAACTTCAAGGGCTGCTGAAAGCAACAATGCTCGGCGCTCATCGCGAGGCAAACGCGCCTTGTTGGTTGTGTCTAGGTTACTCATTGGAGTAATCGTACGGCAGAATTACCAATCATGAACCGCCCATATGAAGGTATTCGAATCCTGCTCGTGCATGCACATCCTGATGATGAAACCATCAACAATGGAGCAACAATGGCACTTTATGCCGATCGTGGGGCTCAAGTGACCCTTGTGACCTGCACACGTGGTGAAGAGGGCGAAGTATTAGTTCCTGGACTCTCGCATCTAGCTAGTACCGAACAAGATTTGCTGGGATCTCATCGCGAAACAGAACTTGCACTTGCCATGAAAGCTCTTGGAATTTCTGATTATCGATTCCTTGGAGCACCGTCTACAAAATTTAGAGATAGCGGCATGATGGGTACAGAACCAAATAATCGCCCCGATGTTTTTTGGCAGGCAGATTTAGACACTGCTGCAAAAATTCTTGTGGATGTAATTGAAGAACTTAAACCACACATCTTGATTACTTATGATGAAATTGGCGGATACGGTCACCCAGATCACATTCAGGCACACAGAGTTGCAATGCGCGCATCCGAATTATCATCATGGCAGATTCAAAAGATTTATTGGAACACAATCCCCAAATCTGTGATCGCGCAAAGCATGGAAAAAATGAAGGAAATTGGTTCAGATTTCTTCGGTGCTGAAAGTATCGATGATGTTCCATTTGCAAAAGATGATGAGTTTGTTACAACTTTAATTAATGGCGCAGAATACGTAGATTCAAAGATGGCAGCCATGAAAGCCCATGAAACTCAAATTGCATTAGATGGGCCATTCTTTGCACTGTCCGATAATCTTGGAATGCAGATTTGGGGCGATGAGTACTACACCCTTGTAAAAGGCGTAAAGAGTGCACCATTTGATTCCAAGGGTCGCGAAATAGATTTAACATCAGGTGTAGTTCTCTAATGCGTTATTTATATTCACTTCTTTTGGGTTTGGCACTAGGCGCTAGCTCTGTCTTTATTTACAGCTTCCTTCCACCAGTTGGGTTGATACTCTCAATTGCAGCCACCTGCATTGGTATTTGGGCAGCAGGACGTTTGTGGGGAAAACGAATCTATAGATTTATCGCTGCTGCTGCGTGGGGCTTTGTAATCTTACGTGCAGGGTTTCCTGGAGTTAATGAAGAGTATTTGATTCAAGGCAGTGCAATCGGGGTTTCCCTGATTAACTTTGGATTCATCGCAGTTGTAATTGCGATTTTGACCCCACTTTAAGACCAGTTCTGCCCATCGGCAGTGTCTTGAATTTGTAACCCAAGATTTTCTAATTGAATCCGCAAAGCATCACTATCTGCCCAACGACTCTCACTTCGGGCTTTTGTGCGCTCATCAAGAAGTGTTTGCATCTGAGCAGTTAATTCGCGAGCGAGAATAGGGCGGTCAAGATCTAATCCAAGTACCTGATCGGCATACATAAATAGCTCACGCTTATTTTCCAGATTACTCTTCTCGATTTCTCGCAAACGAAGAATGACCTTTGGTGTGTCTAAGTCATTATTAAATGCTGATTCCATTTCAGGATCAATGGAAGTTGTTGGGGAGTGGCTCCAGGTAGACATTTTATTACGCCATCGCTTTAGTGTTTCATTGGCAGCAGTTATCGAATTCCATGTCAGATCCATTTGAGACCTATAGCGATTTTCTAGGAAACACAGACGCAACGCCAATGGATCAATCCCGCGCGCGATGATGTCGCTCACTAAGACGACATTCTCGCTACTTTTCGACATCTTTTTACCCTCAAACAGCAGGTGCTCGCCATGTACCCACACATCAACTGCTTCTTGGCCGATAACCGCATTTGATTGCGCACGTTCATTTTCATGATGTGGGAACCGCAGATCAATTCCACCAATATGCACATCAACGTGTTTATCAAGCATGTCCATGGACATTGCAGAACATTCAATGTGCCAGCCAGGAAAGCCTGGGCCCCATGGTGAATCCCAAATCATTTCACTGCGATCACCGGCTGTTTTCCATAATGCCCAGTCCGCATGGAATCTTTTCGCTCCATCATTATGATTTTCGAATTTATGACCAGGTAAGAGTGAATCTAATTTATTTCCGCTGATTGAACCGTAACTGTCGAATTTTTGAGCATCAAAGTAAACTGTTTTATCACCGCCAATGTAGGCAAATTCTCTTTCGATTAGTTCACCAATCATCGATTGCATTAATTCGATACTCTCACTGGCTCTTGGATAGGCATGTGCCTTGCCAATGTTTAACTGAGTTAAATCATCATGAAACTTTTCTTCATACTTTCGCGCAATTTCAAGAGGGCTTTTTCTCTCAATTGTGGCTTGAGTCAAAATCTTGTCATCTCCCGTGAAATCTTCAGACATGTGTCCAACATCAGTAATATTTTGAATTAGTTTTGGCTTAACTCCACCTAATACCGCCACACGTGAAATTAAGTCCGCCAACATAAATGTTCGCAGATTGCCAACATGTGCATCTCGATAAACGGTAGGCCCACAGCAATACATTGTTAGCAATCCATCAGTTGCCGTCACCTCTTTTAGTTGACGTGATTTAGTGTCATATAACTTCATGTGCGCTCTATTACTTCGCGCCAGACAAATATCTGGTCATGAGCAAATTCGATCAGATCGTCATGTCGATTTCTTAGGGTGAAGGGCGTCTCGAGATGGCCAAGAATGTCTCGATACCCACCTTCTGGATCGTGCAGCCGAATACTGACCCTTTTGCCTATAAGTGAGGCAAAGGTGGCTTCTAGCTCGGTTGGCATAACAGAACGATAAACCGAGTCGGCAAATATCGCGCATCAGCCACTGTAGGAGTTAGAATTCGCCGGTAACCAATTCGCTAGATTTTTTGGAGGCTGCTCGTGACATATGTGATCGCTGAACCGTGCATCGATGTAAAAGATAAATCCTGCATCGAAGAATGCCCCGTGGATTGCATCTATGAAGGCGGACGCATGCTGTATATCCAGCCTGATGAGTGCGTTGACTGTGGTGCTTGCGAGCCAGTGTGTCCGGTTGAAGCAATTTATTACGAAGATGATGTTCCTGGACAGTGGAAAGATTTCAGCAAGGCAAATACTGAATTCTTCATTGAAATTGGATCACCAGGCGGTGCAAGCAAGGTCGGCCCAACGGGCACAGATCACCCTTCAGTAACTGCGCTTCCACCAAAGAGCGAGTAAGCATTGCGCGGCCAGCTCCCAGATTTTCCCTGGGATGCACTCGCACCATACGGAGATATAGCGAGATCACATCCGCAAGGAATAATTGATCTTTCACAAGGCACCCCGGTTGACCCGACTCCAGAGTTTATTCAGCAGGTATTGCGTGATGCATCAAACTCGCCAAGCTACCCAGTTACAGCCGGAACACCAGAGCTTCGGTCAGCAATTAAGAAGTGGGCCGTAGAGCGATTAGGTGCAACAGGAGATTTTGATGTTCTGCCAATAATTGGATCCAAAGAGCTAGTTGCATGGCTTCCAACAATTCTAGAATCTAAAAAAGTATTAATTCCTGAAATTGCCTATCCGACCTATCACGTTGGGGCAGTGCTAGCAGGCGCCGAATCAATTCCGGTTGCAATAGATGCACAGAGCTGGCCTACTGCAGATTTAGCCTGGTTGAACTCCCCATCAAATCCAACTGGTCGAGTACATAGTGATGCAGAGATCAAAGCCTGCATCCATTGGTCCCGTACAAATAAAGCTTTGTTGGTTTCTGATGAGTGTTACTTGGAGTTTGCTCAATCGGCCCAACCTGTTTCAGTTCTTTCTCATACTGGGGGAGACAACACAAATATTTTGGCTGTTCATTCCCTTTCAAAGCGCTCATCAATGGCTGGTTATCGAGCAGCATTCATGATCGGTGATTCAGAATTAATCGCCAGAATTCGCGAAATCAGAAAGCATGGCGGAATGATGGTGCCGCTACCTGTGCAAAAAGCGATGACAGTTGCACTAACTGATGACAAACATGTTGTTGAACAACGCGCTCGCTACAACTCACGTAAAGATGCACTACGTCCGGCCCTAGAAGCCGCAGGATTTACCATTGAATTTAGTAACGCAGGTTTGTATCTATGGTGCACCCGCAATGAAGATGCTTGGGAAAGTGTTTCATGGCTTGCTAAGCGCGGAATATTGGCAACGCCAGGTTCATTTTATGGGGCACTTGGAGCCCGCCATATACGTATTGCAATGACAGCTACAGATGCCCAAATAGCTGATGCAGCCCAACGTATTAAGGCTTAAACCATGGCGGTAGCGATTTTATTAGTCGGCGGCTTCGGCACACGCCTGATGCCACTAACTAAGAACACACCAAAGCCAATGCTTACCGTGGCTGGCATACCTGTCACAGAACATCAATTAAATATGGCCAAAGCTGCAGGAATCACCGAGATCGTCCTGGCAACCTCATATCTTTCGGATGTTTTTATTCCATACTTTGGTGATGGATCCAAGTGGGGCTTAAGAATAAAGTATGCAGTTGAGAAAGAACCACTCGGAACGGGTGGGGCAATACGCAATGCGGCGAAATTACTTGAGACTAATGAATCAGTTGTGATTCTCAATGGTGATGTTTTGAGCTCTCATAATGTGGCAGAGCAAATTCGCCAACATGAATCACATGATGCTGATGTGACGTTGCACTTGACTCAAGTAGAAGATGCACGGGCATTTGGATGCGTTCCAACCGATGGTGATGGCCGTGTGACAGCATTTTTAGAAAAGATGGAAAACCCGGTAATTAATCAGATTAATGCTGGTTGTTATGTATTTAACCCTCGTGTTATTTCAACAATTCCATTAGATACTGTTGTTTCAGTTGAACGGGAAACATTTCCGCAGTTAGTTGCAAACGGAGCTAAAGTTTTTGGATATCTAGAAAATGCGTATTGGTTAGACATCGGAACTCCACGAGCCTTATTGAAAGCTTCTATCGATATCGTCAAGCGAAGCGGTAATTTCTTGGTAATGCCTGGATCAACAATTGATCCCACCGCTGTGATTACTGGGGGCAGCTGCATTGGCCCTAATTCATCTGTTGGGGCAGGGGCGCATATTGATGGCTCCATCATTGAAGCCGGTTGTGTGATTGGCCCGAATGCGAAAATTATTGATTCATTTGTGGCAACTGGTGCAGAAGTCGAAAATAATGTGAAAATAACCTCATCATGTGTGACAAATGACGAAATTCTTTCAATTCCTTAGAAATCAAGCGTAAATATTCACCCAGAGGACCGGCTCTGGGCTTGACATGAGCGAGTTACAAGCGTGTAATTCACTCTTAAGAACGTCTTTTCCATGAGGGATGAGACAAGGACAGCTAATGGAGCATCGACGATATGCCGATCCAACCCGCAGCCCAGAACTCCCCAATCCCCACGTCAGGCCCAACAGTCACACTCGCATCTGGCGAGAACATGGAACTCTCTTGGCAGGAGCGCGCATTATGCGCTCAAACTGACCCAGAGGCGTTCTTCCCGGAAAAAGGCGGCTCCACTCGCGAAGCAAAGCGCGTATGTCTTTCATGCGATGTTCGCGCAGAATGTTTGGAATACGCACTTGCACACGATGAACGCTTTGGAATTTGGGGCGGATTATCAGAGCGCGAACGCCGTCGCTTAAAGCGTCGCACCGCTTAAGGTTCTTGCATCTCTTAGGAGATAGCGAGTTGTTCTTATGGCTTCCCTAGCCGATGTAGATAAGCATCGCGTAACAGCAGTTCTTGTTTCTCACAATGGAGCACTGTGGTTACCCGAAGTTGTTGCAGCACTGACTTCTCAAACTCGACCAATTAATTTAATTACTGCGGTCGATACAGGATCAGAAGATGCATCTACAAAATTATTAAAATCTGCACGCATCCCATTTATCTCTGCCGACCGTGATACTGGTTTTGGACAAGCGATTTCACTTGCAGTCGATAAATTGCCGAAAGCTGTTGAGCACGAATGGATTTGGTTAATCCACGATGATTGCGCACCTGCCCCAACAGCGCTCGCAGAATTACTACTTGCAGTTGATGATCGCCCACAAGTTGTCATGGTTGGTCCGAAATTACTTGGCTGGCATGACCGAACACATTTATTAGAAGCTGGCATCAGTATCGCTGGCAATGGTGCGCGATGGACTGGACTTGAATCTTTGGAGTATGACCAAGGTCAACATGATGGAATCCATGATGTGCTGTCAGTTAGCACAGCAGGTGCGCTAATTCGCCGTGATGTCTTTGAGGAGCTTGGCGGACTTGATCAAAACCTTGCCCTGTTTAGGGATGATGTTGATTTTGGATGGCGTGCTCGCACAGCAGGACACTCAGTTATTGCCGCCACTGGGGCGGTTGCCTTTCACGCACAAGCTTCTGCAACAGAGCGCAGAAGAATTGATGTTGAAGGTGCTCTCTTGCATCGCCCTTTACTTTTAGATCGTCGCAATGCCGCATATGTTCTGCTAGCAAATTCTTCGTGGTGGATGATTCCGTGGATTGCATTGCAACTATTTAGTTCTGCAATTGCTCGCGCACTTGGATATCTCTTGGCAAAATTGCCAGGTTATGCATCTGATGAAATCCTGGCATTCACCACACTCATTCTTCGACCAGGAAAGATTCTTGAAGCTCGTAAGGTGCGCAAAAAGCAGAGATTTGTTAGTGCCCGTGTTGTAGCAACTTATATTCCACCCCGATGGTCACAGCTTCGCTTAGGTACAGAGCGTTTAGTCGAGTCAATGCGAGCAACAGTTTTCCCGGATAACACTTCTGCAGCGGTTTCCATTCTTGACTCTGTCGAAGATGAAGATTTATTAACACCAGTCAAGACAATTAAGTGGTTCTCAATCTTCAAACGGCCAGAAGTGATTGGATTCGTAGCGATAGCAATTATTTCTCTTGTAAATTCTAGAAACCGCTTAGGTCCAATTGTTGGCGGCGCTCTTCCAATCTCTCCATCAGGTGCAACGGATTTGTGGCGAACATACTTTGAATCCTGGCATCAAGTCGGAATGGGTTCTTCTCTTGCAACACCACCCTGGGTGGCTGTTACAGCAATTGCTTCTCTTGCGGTATTAGGAAAAGTTCAATTCTTGATCACAACGTTTTTCTTAATCGCACCAATTTTGATCATGTGGACCGGTTTTCTTTTGCTCAAGAAATTAACTAGCAACAACTGGATCTCTATCCCAGCAGCATTCCTCTACGCAATTTCACCAATAACTATTGCAGCTGTTAGCTCGGGACACATCGGCACTCTAATTTTGCTTATTTTTATCCCTCTTATTGCCTTTACCCTTCATGACTGGTGGGCTATTGAGAAATACAGCTGGCGTAAGATTTTTGCTGTTTCACTTCTATTCTCTTTGCTGTATTCATTTACCTTAATGAGCTTTGTTATTGCTCTAGTGGCCTCAGTAGTTATTGCCATCGATAATTACAAAGAGTTTCTATCGACTCAGGATAAGAATGTTTGGCTGGAGCGTATAACAAAGAGATCAGCGCTGGTATTTGTTCCATTCCTAGTGAATGCACCATATTCCTTTGAGGCAATCATTAATCCCAGCAGATTCTTAACAGAACCAGGGTTACGTATTCCTGGTGGAGGATCACTTGCCGTTCTTACTGGGAACCCTGGCGGTCTTGGTTCAGTGCCACTGTGGTTGATCAGCCCTATCGTGTTGGTACTACTCATTTCTTTATTCTCTTCAACACATGCACGAGGAATCGCAGAGTATGGAGTTGCCGCATTATCTTTAGCTGTTCTTGTTGGATCACTTTCAATTTCTACCCGTGGAAATGAAGGAGCAGCAAAAGTGTGGGCAGGTCCTGTGCTTTCTGTTGTGACTTTGGCTGCAGCAGCGGCAGGAACGGTTTTGCTCAATAGCTTGCGACAAACTTTAATTTTAAGCCACATTCACTATCGCCATGTCTTAGCCGCTACTTTGCTTTTTATTACAGCAACTTATGCTGCGTTAACTGTTGGATATTCCCTTTCAACGGGTGCAGATTCTGCAGTGCAAGCAAATCGGGCCACCGTTATGCCAGCATTCTTAAGTGTTGAAACCGATACCAAGATTTTAGTGTTACGTGAAGTGGGAAGTGCAACAGATAAGAAAATTCAGTATTACATTTCTAGAGGGCGGGATATTTCGCTAGGTGAACCTGATGTGGCACCACAACAAAATACTAGTATTGCTCAAGCAGCTCGATCATTGATCGATGGGACGGGTATTGCAAGCAGCAAGACTTTGGCAGATTACGGGATTAAGTATGTTTATGTGAAGAACCCTTTTAAAAAGGAGATTATTAGATCAATCGATGGGCTAGGTGGATTCACTCGAACATCTGCAACCTCACTTGGTGTTGTTTGGAAAGTCAGCCAGCCAACAGGTCGACTTCTATTTGTTGCCAAGAGTGGTGAGCGAATAGTTCTTGAAGCGGGTGAATTCGGTGCACGCACATTTGTTCCGGGTCCTGGGACATTAATTCTGACTGAAACTGCCAACAGATCATGGCAAGTGTTGCAGAATGGTTACCGGTTAGATCGAATAAATAATGAACTTGGATTGCCAACATTTAAGGTCATAGAGTCTGGTGAAATTTCTTTACTACACGATGGAACGGTTCGCCGCGGCTGGCTTTCATTGCAATTCATTTTCTTATCTGTGGTGCTAGTGATGGCACTTCCTGCTGGTCGCCGTAAAAGTGAAATCTCCGAAGAGGAGCTCGCATGAAATTTGGTAGATCACTTGGATTCCTAGCTGCGCTGGTAAGCGCCTTGTGTGTTGGAGCCTTGCTCTCGGTTGCAGTAACCACAAAGAGTTATTCAGAAAGTTATCCAGCAGTTGTCTGTCCACCAACTATTGCCGGCCTTACTTCGCAAATTTCACTCACTTCAAAAAAGACCCCTTTCCAGAGACTTCAAAACCGCACCACGAAGACGGCTCCAGTTAAGGTTTTGCGCTTACCTGTCAATAAGGATTCATTGCTGTTTAACTCTGAAGGCGTGGCTCCTGTTGTGTGGCAAAGCAAAGCATCTAGTTGGGCAGGCGGGGCAGTATGTACCGGTCCTGCAACTTCTCAATGGTTTGTTGGTGGCACAGCTGACATCACAACTCGTGGTCGATTAATGATCCTAAATAGTGGGCTTAGCGATGCAGTTGTAGATGTTCAAAGCTTTACCGAAAATGGAAAACAACCACTTCGCACAATTACTGTAGTGTCAAGAAGTTATTTAGTTATTACAACAGACTCTCTCGCACCTGGAGATAAATATTTGGTCGTACATGTTGCACCACGCTCTGGTCGAGTCAATGCTTTTATGATTGATGAGCAAAGTAAGGGATTGAGTTCACTGGGTGGGGATCTTGTTAACTTCGCACCAACTGCCAGCAAGTCGATGATGATTCCTGCAATTCCACATCAAATCAAGGATCGCTCACCAGTCCTGCCCCACACGTTAAGAGTTTTGACCCCAGGTGATGTGGATGCAAATGTCACCGCAGAAGTTTTATCAGCCGATGGAGTTTTTATTCCAGTTGGATTAACGTCGCGATCAATTAGCACCGGAATTGTGACTGAATTCCAATTCACTCCAAAAATCACCTCGACAGTTTTAGCGGTTCGAATTACTTCAACTGAGCCAGTGGTAGCGGCAATTAAGTCAACCGTGACGGTTTCTGGAAGAAAAGATTTTGTGTGGAGTACCCCTGCCCCTGCCCTTGTTCCACTAACAATTGCAATTTCTGGTTTAACCCCACTCATTTCATTTGCAGGTGACCGAATCAATGTTTCATTAGATGTCACATTAAATAATGGAAAAGTCGTAAGAAAAACCATCAAGGGTACCGAGATCGCAACCTGGCGCGCACCAGATGCAGCACGTTCATTTACGATTACAAAAGTTGGCCCAGACACCTTCGCTGGCGCTCTTGTATCTTCAGTGAATGGATATGGATACTTTCCAATAGCCCCAGGAAGCCTTTTAACAAAGATTGAATTACCGGATTCAAATATTCGCGTCCTAAATCCCTGACAATCCCAAGATTTATACCTCTTTCCCACTAATGTTTAATGTATGAGAACACAAGGAAGTCGTGGCTGCTCCCGCGCTGGGTGCAGATCCCAGGCAACGATGACACTTACCTATGTGTACTCCGAATCCACTGCTGTTGTTGGTCCACTTGCAACATATTCCGAACCACATGCATACGATCTTTGCGCAGTCCATGGCGCTCGGTTGAAGGTTCCTCACGGCTGGAATGTGATCAAGCAAGAGCTCGATGGTCAAATACAAGGGCCATCAGATGATGATTTGATGGCGATCGCAGATGCTGTTCGTGAAGTTGCACTAAAAGAAATTCCAGAAGAAACACCTACCGAAAGCTCCTCGGCGCAACAGCAAATTGGTCGTCGCGGACACTTACGCGCTGTTCCTTCTTAGGAAAATTTAGTGGACGAGTTCGCGCATATTTTTAAAGCTTACGATATTCGCGGTTTAGTTGACGTTGAAATTGATGTTGATTTCGCATTTGCAACAGGTGTTGCCTTTGCTCGATTTCTGCAGATAGAAAGAGAACCCGGAACAATTATTATCGGGGAAGACATGCGTCCATCCTCACCATTATTAGCTGATGCTTTTTCGGCAGGTGCAACTTCATTAGGAATGGATGTCATCCGTATTGGGTTGGCATCAACAGACATGCTGTATTTCGCATCAGGAAAACTAGGGTTACCTGGTGCGATGTTTACAGCAAGCCACAATCCCGCTGAGTACAACGGAATAAAGTTGTGCTTTAGTAGTGCTAGACCTATTGGTAAAGAATCTGGCCTGGTAACGATTGAAAATTTTGTGCGTGAGGGATCACCGATAGCGCTTAGAGGTATTGGCGTAGAGAAACAGCGCAACATGCTTGAAGAGTATGTGGATCACTTATTAACACTTGTGGATATTAAAAATATTCGCCCGCTCAAAATTGTTGTTGACGCAGGTAATGGAATGGCGGGCCATACCGCCCCTGCAATTTTTGCTCGACTCAATTGTGAACTTATTCCCATGTACTTTGAACTTGATGGGACATTTCCTAACCATGAAGCAAATCCGCTTGATGAAACAACTTTGACTGACCTAAAAAAAGCAATGATTGAACAGAAGGCAGATCTTGGTTTGGCTTTTGATGGAGATGCAGATCGCTGCTTCTTAGTTGATGAGCGTGGAGTTGCGGTCAATCCATCGGCATTAACCTCGTTGATTGCCCATCGCGAATTGATCAAGCGACCAGGCTCTTCAATCATTTATAACTTAATTTCATCTCGCGCCGTTCAAGAGGTTATCGATGAGAATGGGGGAGTGGGATTACGCAGTCGCGTTGGCCATTCTTATATTAAGAAAATGATGGCTGAAAGTGGCGCTATTTTTGGTGGAGAACATTCAGGGCACTTCTACTTCAAAGAGTTTTGGCGGGCAGATTCTGGAGCTCTTGCTGCCTTGCATGCAATTGCTGCGCTAGGTGAAAGTGACACATCGATGTCAGCATTGCTTGCCCCATATAACCGATATGTCATTAGTGGTGAAATAAATTCAAAGGTTGCAGATACTAAAGCTGCCACAGAAAAGGTTGAGAAGAGTTATTCATCAGATCAGGTCACAATCGATCATCTGGATGGTCTGACTGTTAATGGGGATACCTGGTGGTTTAACCTTCGCCCATCAAATACCGAGCCATTGCTTCGACTCAATGTTGAGGCTTCAACTCAGGCTCAAATGGAGACCATTCGTGATGCGGTTCTCTCGCTTATTCGCAGTTAATTCCCGTTTTCCATTAGAGAGTTTAAGCGTGTGGCGGTAATCTTTACCCATAGTCGCCTAGCACTGTAGAGCCCTACGCCTTAGGTACCCAAACAATTCTTTGAATACCACTTAAGGAGAAATACGTGAACGTTCCAGTAACAGCAACTCTTCCAGCACACGACATTGCAGATGCATCACTTGCTGCACAAGGTCGAAAGAAAATTGAATGGGCAGAGCGCAACATGCCTGTCCTAGCGCAGATTCGTGAGCGCTTTGAAAAGTCACAACCATTTGCAGGAGTACGTATTTCTGCATGTATGCACGTAACAACTGAGACAGCTAACTTGATGCGAGTACTAAAAGCAGGCGGAGCAGAGATCGCTCTGTGTGCATCAAATCCATTGTCAACACAAGATGACACTGCAGCAGCTCTAGTACACGAGTACGGAATTTCAGTATTTGCACGAAACGCAGTTGATCGTGATGGTTACTACAAGCACATCAACGCTGCCCTTGATATCGAACCTCACCAAGTATTTGATGATGGTTGCGACCTTGTAAACACACTTCACACAACACGTAAAGAATTAATTCCAGGTATCACTGGTGGCTGTGAAGAAACAACAACTGGCGTAATCCGTCTCAACCAAATGGCAAAAGATGGCGCACTTCAGTTCCCAATGATTGCTGTAAACGACACTGATACAAAGCACATGTTTGATAACCGTTACGGAACAGGTCAATCAACTCTTGATGCTGTATTCCGTGCAACTAACTTCTTGCTTGCAGGTCGCGTTGTAGTTGTAGCTGGTTTTGGATACTGCGGTAAGGGTGTTGCAGAACGTGCAAAGGGTATGGGCGCCGATGTAGTCGTTACTGAAATTGATCCAACAAAGGCACTTGATGCAATGATGCAAGGCTTCCGTGTGATGCCGATGCTAGATGCAGCAAAGCTTGGCGATGTGTTTATTACCGTTACTGGTAACCGCGATGTATTGCGCGATGAGCACTTTGCAGTAATGAAGGATGGCGCAATCATGGCTAACTCAGGCCACTTTGACATCGAAATCGATGTTGCATGGCTAGAACAGAATGCAAAGACAAAGAATTTGAAGATGCGTCACCAAACTGATGAATATGTATTGGCAGATGGACGCCGCTTGCTTCTTCTTGCAGAAGGTCGCCTTGTTAACCTAGGCGCAGCAGAAGGTCACCCAGCATCAGTTATGGATATGTCATTCTCTGATCAGGCACTAACAGCTGAATACCTTGTTAAGGAAGCAAAGAACTTGAAGCCTGGTGTTCACGAAGTTCCTACATACATTGATAAGGAAGTTGCTGCACTTAAGTTGATCAGCATGGGCGGTCGCATTGACGTTCTAACTCCTGCACAAGACATGTACCTGAACTCTTGGGAGCACGGTAGCTAATGACCTTAGTCATGGTCGTCGATGACGACCAGGATCTTGCGGAGATGCTCGGCATTGTTTTAACAGGTGCCGGCATCGACGTAGATCTAGTAAGTCGTGGCGATGAGGTTATGGATGTTTTTCGTAACAATCCACCAGATTTAGTTCTGTTGGATGTTATGTTGCCTGGCCTTGATGGAATCGAAGTATGCAAGTTAATTCGTGCAGAATCTATGGTTCCAATCGTCATGCTTTCAGCTAAAGGTGACACGCAAGATGTTGTTAAAGGTTTAGAGGCCGGCGCTGATGACTACATGGTTAAGCCATTTCGCCACCCATCTGAATTAATCGCGCGTATTAAAACTCGTTTGCGCCGTACAAATGCAGATGTCCTTGGCCTGCTAACAATTGGTGATTTAGCAATAGATGTTCAAGCTCACCAGGTTTTGCGTGCTGGTAAGCAGATTGCACTAACCCGTCTTGAGTTTGATTTACTGGTTGCATTAGCTAAAGAGCCAGGTCGTGTATTTACACGCGATGCATTGCTCAGTGAGGTGTGGGGTTATCGCCATTCCACAGACACGCGTTTAGTCAATGTTCACGTTCAACGTTTACGTTCCAAGATTGAACACGATGCCGAACACCCTGAAATCGTCATCACGATTCGCGGTGTTGGCTACAAAGCTGGAGTCATGGGCGGTTCCTAACCATGAACCGTTTTTTCTGGAAAGCACGTAACTCCCTTGCCTTCAAGGTAATTCTTTCGACTGTAATTCTCTCTCTTGGTGTTGTCTGGATTACCGGGTCGGCCCTTAATTCACGCCTTTCTAGCGGTATTAGAGAAGTAAACCTGAACTCTGCAATAGTCGAGGCACGCTCCACAATTTTTACCGCTGATTACCGTTTCCTGCTCGCCCAAGGAGAAAAAGATTCAATCGTTCAAAAAGTTGTTGACGACGTTATTAGCTCGGCAACAACTATCACCTCAAATGAAAATACACGCGAAGTAGTTTTCGCGCGAAGCCCGGGTAATACAAGGGCAATAAATTACGAGATCGCCTCTAACTTATTGGATCCAGCAACAATTCCAAAATCTTTAAGTGAGCGGGTGCGTAAATCTGACGACATCGTTTGGCAGTATGCCACTATGCGCTACTTGCAGGGCACGAGTGCTCCGGGATTAGCTATTGGTCAAAAGGTTCAGATTCCAAATGCTGGTCAATATGAGATGTATATTGTTTTTTCTCTAGTCAATGAAGAAAAAACACTGAGCTTGATTAACACCTACTTATTTATTGCTGGCCTTATATTACTTCTCTTGATCACTTTGATTACATGGGTTGTGGTTCGACAGGTAGTTAAACCTGTGCGCGAAGCGGCTCGAATTGCTACTGAATTTACTTCAGGAGATTTTAGACAGCGAATGAAGGTGTATTCGCAGGATGAAATTTCCACCCTTGGCCACGCATTTAATAAGATGGCAGAATCACTTGAGCAACAAATTGCAAGATTAGAGAACTTATCTCGCGTCCAGCAGCGCTTTGTATCCGATGTTTCTCATGAATTGCGCACACCACTCACAACACTGCGTATGGCATCAGAGGTCATTTCAGCTTCTAGGGAGAGTTTTGACCCAACAGTCGCTCGCAGTACCGAGTTATTAGTCGCCCAATTAGATCGCTTTGAACGACTACTTGAAGATTTGCTCGAAGTTTCACGTTTTGATGCCGAAGTTGCTGTTCTTGAAGCGGTGGATTTCGACATTGTGCAGCTGGTTAATCGCTGCGCAGATGACTTGTCACTTGTTGCAAAGGAGAGAAAGACAGAGATTTTTGTTAAGTCTGCAGAGCCTCAAATCATGATTAAGGCTGATATTCGCCGCGTGGAGCGCATTTTGCGAAATCTATTGGCCAATGCCATCGATCACGCCGAAGAGGTGCAGATCGATGTGCAGATCGAAGCAAGTGAGCGCGATGTTGCTATTGGTGTTCGTGACTATGGGATTGGTCTTGATGAAAACTCTTTGACGAGAGTTTTTGATCGCTTTTGGCGTGCAGATCCATCACGAGCGCGAACACGTGGCGGCACGGGGTTAGGCCTTTCTATCGCCCTGGAGGATGCACGACTACATAATGGCGAGCTTGAAGCGTGGGGACGTCCAGGGCGAGGGGCACACTTTGTAGTTACTTTGCCTAGAAAAACGTGGGAGTCAATTGATCAGCGTCTGATCGCGCTGCAACCGGAGGATTACACATCTTAATTTCCACATAATTTCTTCAGATATAAGAAGAGAGAATATTAGTGGGCACTATGTGCAGATGCGCATTTTATCTGAGCTCTCACATCTAGTTTTTCCTACTAGATGTTATGGATGTAATAAAACCTGCTTCGATACTTCGTGGTGATGCAATTGTGATTGATGATGTGGTCACAAAGGGTGCGACCCTGCAAGAGGCGGCCAGGGCCCTGAATTCGCAGGGTTTTCATGCCTTCGGCTCAGTTTGCGCGGTTACCGCCTGTGTGACTCAACCTCTACGATAAGGGGGTGAAAAGGCACCCTCGGGGAGCCGCGATGAGAGGTAAGAATCAATGCCAGCATTTGTAGACAAGATTTTGCGTGCAGGCGAAGGACGCATCCTTCGTGATCTGAGCAAGGTCGTTGCCTTAGTGAATGCTCAAGAAGCTCGCTTTGTTGCGATGTCTGATTCTGATCTCCGCAGTCAAACTGGGATTTTCCAAGAACGTTATGCAAAAGGTGAATCACTCGATGATTTGCTGCCAGAAGCATTTGCTGTTGTTCGTGAAGCAGCAAAGCGAACACTTGGTCAGCGTCACTATGACGTTCAGATCATGGGTGGAGCAGCACTTCACAAGGGCAACATTGCAGAAATGCGTACTGGTGAAGGTAAGACTTTGGTATCAACACTGCCTTCATACCTCAACGCTCTTGCAGGCCGCGGCGTGCACGTTGTAACCACAAATGATTATTTAGCAGAGCGCGACAGCGAGTGGATGGGTCGTGTTCACCGTTTTCTTGGTTTAAAGGTTGATGTAATTCTTGCAAACATGACCCCAGCAGAGCGTCGTCAGGCATACCTTGCAGACATCACATACGGAACAAACAATGAATTTGGTTTTGATTATCTTCGCGACAACATGGCTTGGTCACTTGAAGAGTGCGTGCAACGCGAACACTTCTT
>Ga0209356_1000422_pt1 | contig 16427 bp, 17 predicted proteins | sample LauGreFaBDMM15SN_2_FD_188213 | JGI IMG/M metagenome (GOLD analysis project Ga0209356, IMG submission 188213) | Freshwater lake microbial communities from Lake Michigan, USA - Fa13.BD.MM15.SN (SPAdes) (version 2) | ecosystem: Environmental > Aquatic > Freshwater > Lake | place: Lake Michigan, USA...
AATACTTAGTAGTTGAGTGCATAACAATATCTGCACCTAGTTCTAGTGGACGCTGCAGATATGGAGTTGCAAAAGTGTTGTCAACAACAGCAACTGCTCCGTGCTTGTGAGCAATCTCAGAAACCTTAGCAATATCAAAGATGGTCATCATCGGGTTAGACGGAGTCTCAATCCAAACCAACTTGGTTTTACCTGCAACGAAAGCAGCTTCTAATGCTGCGAAGTCATTCAGATCAACGATAGAGAATTCAATACCCCAAGGAGCAAAGACTCTAGCGAAGAGTCTGTATGAACCTCCATACATGTCATTAGCCAGAATGACGTGATCGCCTGGCTTCATAACACCACGGATGATTGCATCTTCAGCAGCTAGACCTGAAGAGAAACTAAGTCCAAATCTTCCACCCTCAAGAGAGGCTAGCGCTTCCTGCAAAGCAGTTCTAGTTGGATTACCCGCTCTGTTGTATTCGTAGCCTTCACGAAGATTGCCAACACCATCTTGTTTGTGGGTGGTGGTCATGTGAATAGGAGGAATGACTCCACCGGTTAGGTGATCAGGCTCTTGAGCAGTGTGAATTGCTCTGGTTTCAAACTCGTTCATGCTTTAACCCTACGGGAGAAGCGATGTAGTCAAAAGCGCTACTACTTCACCCTCACGAAGCACCAGAGCAAAGTCAGCATCAGATAGTTCTTCCCTAGCTGTTTCAATGGTGTCGGTATAGCCCAGAGGAATAGGTCTTGATTCCATGTGAGCAGAGACAAGATCAGTTTCCTTGAATGCACCTGAGGCTAAGCCTGCCTTTAGGTGCTCTAGGCGAAGCACTCCTGAGATCTCGCCATAACGAACCGGAGGTGAGTTATCAAAGACCACTACAAACTCAGAGTTCAAAGCCAAAGCATCAGCAATGGTCTGGGTTGACTTGACCCTGGTTACCTGAGGCTGCTCTTGAGTTCCTGTTACAAGATCCTGGACTGCAGTATCAAGTCTTGGCATAAAGCCATAGGTTCTAAGCCAAACTTCATTGAACACCTTAGCTAGGTATCCTCTTCCACCATCAGGAAGAATTACAACAACAACTGCATCAGCTGGAAGATCTTTAGCAACCTTTAGTGCAGCAACAACTGCCATTCCACAAGAAGGTCCAACCAGTAGTCCTTCTTCTTTAGCTAATCTTCTAGTCATCATGAATGACTCAAGATCAGGAACTGGAACAAAATCGTTCACTACTGTTTCGTCATATGCACCAGGTAGGAAGTCATCTCCTCGACCCACACCTTCAACTAGGTATGGTCTACCAGTGCCATTGCTATAAACAGAACCGGCAGGATCGCAACCGATAATCCGAACTGCTCCGTTACTAACTTCCTTTAGGTATTTACCCGTTCCAGAAACAGTTCCGCCAGTTCCAACACCGATAACAACGTGAGTGACCTTGCCGTCAGTATCTTTCCAAATCTCAGGACCGGTAGTTTCGTAGTGCGATGCAGGACCGTTTAGGTTGCTGTATTGGTCAGGCTTGAAAGCACCTGGAATCTCTTTAGCTAAACGATCTGAAACTGAGTAGTAACTTCTAGGGTCTTCGTGAGCTACGTTAGTTGGGCAAACAACTACCTCTGCCCCATAGGCCTTTAGAGTGTTGATCTTGTCCACCGCTACTTTGTCAGGCAAAACAAAGATGCACTTATAGCCACGTTGCTGAGCAACAAGAGCTAAACCAATACCGGTGTTACCTGAAGTGGGTTCAACAATAGTTCCACCAGGCTTTAGCTGACCAGCTGCTTCAGCAGCATCAATCAACTTCTCTGCAATGCGGTCCTTGATAGACCCACCAGGGTTGAAGTATTCAACCTTAGCCAGAACAGTACAGGCAATACCATCAGTGACTTTGTTCAACTTCACTAAAGGGGTATTGCCGATAAGTTCGACCACATTGTTGTAATACTTCATACCTCAAGAATACCGAGTAAAAGAAAACCCGCCTTGGCCTGAGCCAAGACGGGAAATTCTTTTCAGTGAAGAAGATTACTTAAGGGTAACCTTTGCACCAGCAGCTTCTAGAGCAGCCTTAGCCTTCTCTGCGGTCTCCTTGTTAGCACCCTCAAGTACGGTTGCTGGAGCGCCGTCAACAACGGCCTTTGCTTCGCCTAGACCTAGGTTAGTCAGTGCACGCACTTCCTTAATAACCTGGATCTTCTGGTCGCCAGCAGCTTCAAGAACTACATCGAATGAGTCCTTTTCTTCTGCAGCTTCAGCAGCGCCACCAGCTGCAGGTGCAGCAGCAACGGCAACTGGAGCAGCGGCGGTAACTTCGAATACTTCTTCGAACTTCTTAACGAACTCTGAAAGCTCGATTAGTGAAAGCTCCTTGAAGGCTTCGATTAGCTGGTCTGTAGTCAGCTTTGCCATGTGTATCTCCTTGTTTTAGTTTGTAAAGCGTTGGTTTGGTTAAGCAGCTTCTTGCTTCTGACGCAGAGCGTCGACTGCGCGTGCAGCCTGAGCAAGAGGTGCCTGGAACATGTATGCTGCACCGAATAGTGAAGCCTTGAAAGCATTGGCAGCCTTGGCCAGCAATACTTCTCTAGATTCAAGATCAGCGAGCTTGGTAACCTCTGCAGCGGTTAGTGGTAGACCATCGAAATAGCCCGCCTTAACAACTAGCAGTGGGTTTGCCTTAGCGAAGTCACGCATTGCTTTGGCAACAGAGACTACGTCTCCGCTAACAAATGCCATTGCTGATGGTCCTGCTAGGTGACCGTCAAAAGCGGTTACTCCAGCATTCTTTGCAGCGATGGTTAGCAGTGTGTTCTTAGCTACGGCGTAAGTTGCATCGGCACTGATTGAACGGCGCAGCTCTCTAAGCTGTGCCACAGTGAGTCCGCGGTACTCGGTTAGCAGAACAGCCTTAGAGTTCTGGAATAAACCAGTCAACTCTGCAACTGTGGCTTGCTTGTCCGCCATGGCGCTCCTTATATCTGTGATGCCGGTAGCCCTAGGGTCTTAAAGTAAAAAAGCTCTGGCGCAAATGACCAGAGCTTGAAAGTATCAAATTCAGTTCACCTGCGCTGGATGCCGCTTACTTAGCGGACCTTCGTCGAAACATGCAAAACCTCTGATAAATCTTTGGATTTGCCTGCACCGAAACCGGCGGTCTTTGGCTTCTCCCAGTTTAGCCTGAAAGCACCTACCCCCGCAACCCCAAGAAACTAGGCTAGAGGCATGGAATACACCGAACTTGATGAAGATGGCCAAGTAGCCGAAGTCCAGAAGCTAGTCCCTGGACTACTGAGCCAATACGGCATTGAAGCCAGTTCAGTTGAAAACGTAAACCACAGTTTCAACTCATCTTTCAAGGTAACCAGCACCAGTGGGGATGAGTATGCCCTCCGCATCAACCTAGGTTCAGATAAGAAGCCGGATGAAGTCCTTGCAGAAATGCAGTGGTTAGAAGCATTAGCTGAAGATGGATCTGTCTCAGTTCCAGTACCGATCAGAACTACTAATGACGAACTACTCATCAGAGCTCCCTTCGAACCTCTAAATACAGACACGACTGCGGTGCTGTTTAAATGGATCGAAGGTGAAGAAGCTGGAGATGAGATAACTGATGACCAGCTCTTCGAACTTGGTCAGAACATGGCAAAACTACAAATCTTTGCCGAGACCCTTGAATTCAAAAGTCCTGCTTCACTGCCACTAATCAACAGCACCATGATGAACAGTGAAGATCAGCTTACAAAATCTCAACCAGAACAGATTAACGACAAGCTCTACGGAGATATTCTCAAAGCACTAGCCATTACCGACGAAGTCCACACAAGGCTATCTGCAGAAACCAAGCTGCTTCCAATTCATGCAGATATGCATGCGGGAAACGTAATTGTGAATAACGGCACACTTGCCATCATCGACTTCGATGATGCTGGTATCGGATTACCTATTCAAGACCTTGCAATCAGTAATTACTACATCCGCGATAACACTGAGCAAGAAAAGCACCTCAAAGCTGGTTACGCTTCACTCAAAGAACTGCCAAAAATATCAGAGGCAGACTATGAAGCTTTGCTTCTCAGCAGACTCTTAGTCCTAATCAACTCAGTACTTTATTCGACATCGGCAGAGATTATTGAATACTTACCAACCTATATGAAGAGATGCCAACTACGACTAGACCACTACTTTGCAACTGGTCAACTTCTACTAACTAAAGTGTCCCTCGACTAAGACCATCTAGAACTATTACCGCTCTCTGTTTTAGTTCAGGTAGGTCACTCAATCGCTTTAGACCATTAACCTGTTGACTCATCCTGTGGTTCTTCACAAACTCTTCTTTATGTCTATCTAGGAAGTCCCAATACAGAGTTGTGAAAGGGCAGGCGTTGTCGCCAACTCTTAGTTTTGGATCGTAAACACATCCCTTACAAAACTGAGTCATCCTGGAGATGTATGCACCACCGGCTGCATATGGTTTAGTCATCAGCTGACCTCCGTCAGCATGAACTCCCATACCAATGATGTTAGGAACCATTACCCACTCGTTGGCATCAATAAAGACTTCTCTCATCCAATCAAGGAACTCTTGAGGATTAGTGCCTGTAATTAGAGCTAAGTTGCTCAAGATCATCAACCTTGGAATGTGGTGGACCCAGGCTCTATCTTTAATATCTTTCACTACTGAACTAACACAGTTCATCTTGGTCTTCGTTGAATCAGTGAAGGCGGGCAGTAGCTTTCTATCTGCCTTTAGACCGTTACGGAACTTGTAGTCCTCCCCTAAGAACCAATACATCCCGTTGATGTATTCACGCCAACCAATAACCTGTCTTACAAAGGCCTCTACCGATTGAATAGGTGCCTTGCCTGCTCTGTAACCTCCAACAACTGCAGCAACAACTTCATCAGCATGCAATAAACCATTGTTTAGATAAGGGCTCAATAGTGAATGATGCAGTGCCCAGTTATCAGCCATCACAGCATCCTCATAAGGACCAAAGCCAGCAAGGTGGTTCTCTACAAAGTTCTCTAGCTGTCTTAGAGCACCTGCTCTAGTTGTTGCCCAGGTCTCTGTTGGTTCGAACCCAAGTTCTTCAGCAACCTCTATATCAATCTGATCTCTTGAGTGATAGAGGTAAGGAGGGAAGGTGTAGTTCTTAGGTGGTGGTAACCGGTTATCAGCATCGTAATTCCACTGCCCACCTTCAGGTTTACCGTCACTAACCAAGAGATCTAAACGAATACGCTGAGCTCGGTAGAAGTTCTCCATCACAAAGCTCTTCTGCTTGGAAGCCCAGGAGTTAAAGTCTTCCCTGCTAGTTAGAAACAAGTCGTTTGGAACAAACTGAACTCCGTATTCGGATAGCTGAGCAAATGACCTAAAGGAAGAAGGCTCAGCACAGTAAACAGGGAGATCTCCGTGTTGCTTCTTTACTGAATCAAGACCAGCAATAGTGGTCTCTGCCTTCACATACTCAACCGAGACTCCAGCGTCTCTAAGTTCTTGAGCAAAGTGTCTAGCTGATGAGATTAGAAAGAAGAGTCTCTCTTTGTGCCAAGGGCGACCAGTTGTCATTCGCTTGCTCTCAACCAAGACAATTAGATCATTCTTCTTATCTAAGTCTTTGAGAACGCCTTTAGTTTTGTTCAGGTGATCGAAAGGGATATAGAGAATGCGCTTCACTTAGCAGCCTTGCATTTCTCAGAACAGTATTTGACGTTGTCCCAGTCTCTTTCCCACTTCTTACGCCACTCAAAAGGTAGGTTGCACTTCAGACAAACCTTAGGCGGATGTCCGTTCTTAGTCTTGGCAACTCTAGGCATATGTCTTCTTACTGTTTAGTTGAATAAACAGCGTATCCAGAAGAAGTAAGAGTGAGTTTCAAGTTCTTACCAATCACTGTCGGTTTAGCAGCACCTAACTTATAAAGCTTTCCTGAAGTCATTGGAATGTTTACGGTCTGCTTCTCTGAGGTTAGGTTCACAACAGTTAATACTTTGTTAGAGCCTTTGTATCGAAGATAAGCCATCACATTGAAGTTATCCGTCTCGAGGAACTTGATAGCTCCTCCAGCAGAACCAGCCCAGAGGGCTGGGTTATTTAGCTTCAAAGAGTTGAGGTTGGTATAGAACGTTGTCTTAGCAGCACCCTTCTTACCGTATGCCTTCCAGTTGATTGGATCTTTCTCAAAGAACTCAAGTCTCTGATCTAGACCAATCTCCTGGCCGTTATAGATAAGTGGCATACCAGGCAGGGTGTATGTCAGTACAGCCATTGAGTCTTCAGCTAAACCGTAGAACTCCTGAACAGTTCCATTCCAAGAGTTTTCGTCATGGTTAGTGATGAAGTTCAAAGGATAAGTTCCAGTTGGGTAGGTGTATGACTGCTGGTCAATAACACCTTCAATAAGGGCTTGGCTTCCAAAACCTGAACCTAAACTCTTCAACTTGCCCATTAGGTTCCAGTTGTAGTTGGCATTGAACGCATCTTCTAAAAGCGCAGAAGAACTTCCATCTTCAGCAAGCATGAATAGCTTCTTACTCTTAGCAAGTTCAATCGCAGCATCGTCCCAGAAATCTGCAGGAACCATGCCAGCAGCATCACATCTAAAACCATCAACATCAAAGTTGGTAACCCAATACTTCATGGCAGATATCATCGCTGCACGCATCTCTTGGTTATCAAAGTTCAGATCAGCAACATCGTTCCAACCGGTTCCCTTAGGACTGATGATCTCTCCGCCTTCCTGCGTATACCAATCAGGATGGCTGGTAATCCAAGAGTTATCCCAAGAAGTGTGGTTCGCTACCCAGTCCAAAATCACATACAGACCAGCCTTATGAGCAGCCTTTACCAAAGCCTTCAAATCATTCGCTGTTCCAAACTCAGGATTTACTTTCTTGTAATCCTTAATGGAGTAAGGAGAACCTAGTGAACCAAGTCTTCTCTCAACGCCAATTGGGAAGATTGGCATCAACCATAGAACCTTAACTCCCATCTTCTTTAGGCGAGGAATATCCTTCGTTACAGATGTCAATTTGGAGTTAGAACTGTATTGACGAACATTCACCTCATACACGTTCGCTGACTTGACCCAGCTAGGTGGAGTCGAGTTAGGTGCACTACCTGCAAGTGCAGCAGAAGCTGGAATAAGCAGTGAAAGTGCTAGGGCTAGTCCTAGAAGTCTTCTCATGATTTGAGTCTAAGCCGATTACATTTGAGTAAATTGTCTGTTTTCTTTCAATTTGGCCATTAGTCTGTTTCCAATTGGTCCTGAAGGAGAGAAATATGTCAGAAATGGAAACCGGCTCTAAAGGGCCAAAGCCCTGGTTCAAAAACAAGATTGTCTGGATTGCCGGAGGCCTGGTGCTTCTTATTGGTATCGGAAGCAGTCAAGGTGGTTCTAATTCAGGAACGAATGACCAGACTGAGAAGATGGCCACAGAGACACCTGAGGAAACTCAGGAACCCGTAGTCGAGGAAACTGAAGAGCCTGTGGTCGAAGAGACCGAGGAGCCAGTTGTTGAAGAGCCAGTTGTTGAAGAGCCAGTTGTTGAGGAGCCAACAGAGACCGTGAGCCAGAGCAATGCAGTTGAGAGCGCTCTTAGCTATATCGAATACTCTGCTTTTTCACGTAAAGGTCTGATCGACCAGCTAAAGTTTGAGGATTACAGCACAGCTGATGCCACATATGCAGTTGACAGCATCGACGTTGACTGGAACGAGCAAGCAGCTAAATCTGCTGAAAGCTACCTGGAATACAGTTCATTCTCAAGACAGGGTCTAATCGACCAGCTAGTGTTTGAGGGCTTCACTCAGTCTCAAGCTGAGTACGGAGTCAGCACCACTGGACTCTAAGTCATAGAGAAATGCCCCAGCCTAATTGGCTGGGGCATTGCTCTTTAAGATTTCTTTAGCGATCGCGAGCAGGTCGACCTGATGACTTACCAGCAAACTTACCTGCTGGTCTTCCACCTGAACGAGCACCATCTCTTGAGCCACCACGTGAACCACCGCGGTCTGAACGACCACCGAAATCACGTGAGCCACCGCGAGATGAACCACCTGAACGACCTCTACCACCATCACGAGAACCACCACGGCTGTCGCCGAAGTCTAGGGTGCTAGCAGCTGGTGCTGGAGCAACCGGTCCTGCAATTTCAGCAAGAATTGGGCTATCTGGACGAACATCACCGTAAATAGCGTCACGTTCTGCTCTGCGAAGTAGATCTTCTACCTTGCGTCTGCGTGAACGTGGAACCAATGTGATTACAGTTCCAGTCTTACCAGCACGGCCAGTTCTACCTGAACGGTGTAGATAGGTCTTGTATTCCTCTGGTGGATCAACCTGGATAACCATTGCAATGTCATCAACGTGAATACCGCGTGCTGCAACGTCAGTTGCAACTAGAACGCGGACTTCACCTGACATAAAGCGCTGAAGGTTACGGTTTCTCTGGTTCTGGTTTAGATCTCCGTGCAAACGAGCAGCTGGAACACCAGCGCTGGTTAGTGACTCACTCAATCTTTCAGCTGTCATCTTGGTTCTTGTAAAGATGATTGCCTTACCGTGACCCTGAACTAGACGAAGCAAGATAGAACTTCTGTCGTCAGTTTCAGCAAACATTACTCGGTGAATGATGTCGCTGGTCTCTTCAGTTTCGTTAGGAACTTCATAGACATAAGGAGTAGGTAGGAATTCACGTACAAGAGCATCGATTTCTCTATCCAAAGTTGCTGAGAACAGCATCTTCTGTGAGTCACCGGTAGCAGCTGTGATTCTTCTCACTGGCTCGATGAAACCTAGATCACACATGTGATCTGCTTCATCGATCACTAGAGTCTCAACATCACGAAGATCAACAATCTTCTGAGCCATTAGATCCTCTAGACGACCTGGGGTTGCCACAAGAATGTCAACACCTCGAGCCATAGCAATCTCTTGTCTACGCTGAGGCATACCACCGTAAATACAAGTGGTGTAGAAACCAACTGAACGGGCTAGCTGAGAAAGAGTTCTATCAATCTGGTCAGCTAGCTCACGAGTAGGAGCAAGAATCAAAGCACGTGGACGGTTAGGTTTGCGTGGCTGTGAGCCTTGAGCAACAAGCTTGGTAATAAGAGGAACAGCAAAAGCAATTGTCTTACCTGAACCAGTCTTACCTCTACCCAAGATATCTCTTCCAGAGATAGCAGCAGGAATAGTTGCCTGCTGGATTGGGAAAGGAGAAACAGCACCCATCTGAATAAGTGTCTCTAGAAGGCGAGGGTGTAGACCCATCTCTTCCCACTCAGCAGAGATAACTGCTTCTGCAGCATCAACTGACTGAAGCTTCTCTAGAACTACATCCTCAAAGAAAGCCTTCTTGTTAGGTGACTTATCTCTTGCACCATCGAAACTTCTCTGACGGTTGTCATCTCTTGCAACGCGATCTGATCTACGAGGATCTCTTGAGCCACGGTCATCTGACCACTCTCTACGAGGTGCTCTTTCTTCACGAGCTGGACGCTCTGAAGTCCACTCTCTACGAGGTGCACGGTCATCACGAGCTGGTCTCTCAGAAGTCCACTCTCTGCGAGGTGCACGGTCATCGCGAGCTGGACGCTCTGAAGTCCATTCACGTCTTGGAGCGCGGTCATCTCTAGGAGCTCTGTCGTCACGACGAGGAGCACGAGATGCACCAGCAGCGTTGCCACCGGTACGAGCCTGACGGCCAGCGAATGATTCTCTTGAATCAGTTGGAGCCCAGTCAGGACGACGGTCAGTGCTTCTAGCCGGACGGTCGTTACGTTGTTCACGACCAGGACGTGAGTCTCTAGCCGGTCTGTCATTTCTTACTTCACGAGCTGGACGTTCGCTACGAGGAGCATCTTCACGGTAGTCGCGCTTATCGCGACCAGGTGCTGAAGATCCTGCAGTGTGTCTAGGCTTACGTGCAGCCGGAGCAGCGCTAGCTGCACCTTTACGATGTGTTTTCTTTGCTGCGCCAGGCGCAGACGAGTTTGTGCCAAATTTTGGCATGATTTTATTCCTTTATAGTGTGTGGCCCTCGTAGGAGTAGTACTCAGGCGCATGGACTAGTCGAACTGCGCTGACCCACACACGAGAGGAACATCTGCAAAGAGGCAGATTCTCACAAATAGGAAGACTGGCACATTTATCTTGTTCAGACCAAAGGTTCGAACTATGTGCTGCAAACGACTACTATCAAGATTTCTTGACTTATTAACCCTAACGGAAAGGTAACGTTTTGCCTAGAGGCAATTTCGTACCCTATATTGTTGCCAAATAGAGAAGGGAACCCTTTTGTCCTCCAATGTTCCAGCGGGCTGGGAAGCCATAGCAAGAGAAATCGAATCCGCACTAATTGACACTGGAGTTGATGGATTCTTTACAATTTCCGTCGAAAACCCTGTTTACCCAGACCTATATGTTCAGGGCACCTGGAATTCTGACGATCAAATCTGGATTGAGATTTCCCCCACCGAAGGTGCGTCATCAGAAGTTGGCGCGAAGCTTTCTGCTTTAGGTTGGAATGAACCTAGCGACGACGTTCCGAATTACTGGCAGGAACTTAGTTGGGATGTGAGTAGTTCTTCAGAGATTTCAGTTGTATTTGTTCAAGCCATTAGGACATTTGGAGTTCCTGCTGAAGACTGCGAACTTGAGGCCTCTATCGAAACAGAGAAATAATTAGATTAACCCTCTAATAGTCAACTCAGCATGTAGTTCAGGGTCTGTTGGCTCAACTAAATGCTTGCCATCTGCGAAGAGGATTACTGGGATGTTGGTTCTACCGGAGATGCCTCTGGCTTCTTCGGTGTATTCAGCTGATTGTTCAACGTCTCGTTTTTCGTACTTTACATTTAGAGCTTTGAGAAGAGCTTCTGATCTTCTGCAGTCTCCGCACCAGTCAGCACCATAAACAATTACTTCACTCATTTACCTAATCCTTATCGAATCTGGAATAACTATCTCTTCACCATCAAAACTAATACCTGTTAGGTCTCTAACCACAATATCTGCCTGTGACTTTACTGCTCTTTCACCAACACCTATTACTAGTCCTATCTCAGCCTCAATGGCTGAGATAACACCGGCTTCGGCATCCTCAAAGACAATGCAGTCTTGAGGATCAAAGCCCAAGTTCTTGGCTCCCAACAAATACGGATCCGGATGTGGTTTACCTTGTTTCACATCATTACCGGTTACTAGTTCTTCAGGGATAGGTAACCCTGCTGCTTCAAGTCTTGCTCTACCTAGGTTTGGGTTGGCTGATGTGCAGATGGTCCAAGTGCCTGGCTTTAGAGAAAGAAGAAGTTCTTTAGCTCCAGCCATAGGAATAGTCAGATGTGCAGTCTCTTGCTCTAGAGCGTTGATTCGATCGTTAGCAACTATAAAGAGTTCAGGGCTAACTAGTTCCCTGACCATGTCCTCTGCTCTTCTACCTGCGTTATTAGCTTTATCTAGGTCATAACCAGGTGAGAACTCAGTTGCCCAGATATCCCAAGCAGTCTTAGCTGCAGCATGAGAATCAACTAAGACACCATCGTTGTCAAAGAGGATTGCACTGGCTGAGAACTTCATAATCTAAAGGCTATCTTGTGTCTATTTTGTTATCGGTAAGTTAGTGAGAATGAAATCCACCACTGCTAATCTCAAATCAGTGGGGACATAAGAGCACAACCGGAAACAGGGGGAACAATGACTACCGAGCAGCCCAAAAAAGTAATCAACCACTTCTCGCTTCGAATTGCTTTGATAAACATGTTTATCGGCATTGAATTATTCTTTATGCCGTTTCTTCTCCAACTCATTCAGGACGTGTTACCTGCGGACAGTCTAGTAAAGGCGAGTGGTGGAGGATACGTGATGTTCTACATCATCCCCCTCTCATTTCTTATAGCGCTTGTGGGTCTAATCATGACAATCGTTGCCCTAGTTAGAAAGAAAACTCCAGTTCTTAAAGGAGCTCCGCTAACAACAAAGAATAAGATTTCTCTTGTCTTCACAACAATATTTGCTCTGATAAATCTAAGGATGACCTGGATGGTCATCGGATTGGGATAAACATGTCTAAGAAATCTGTATGGCGCGTAGTTGGTTTAGTGGTAGCACTCATTCCTTTGCCAATACTTATCTTTGCTCCAGCTCCTTTAGGAACAAATGGTGAAGGTCCAGCTGGATACGCTTTCATGTTCTTTATCTTGAGCATTCCAGGAGGAATACTTGTTTCACTAATTGGCAAAGCACCTCAGTTGTTTAGAAGAATCGTTGCAATCGCTGGTGGATCTATCTTGTTTCTCTACTTACTGTCAATCCTTGCCAACATGGCTTCACAGTCCACAAACTAGAAAAGCACAGCTGTTTTCCAAGCACCGCCCCACTCAATAAACAAGGGTGCTATCTAAAGCGGAAAGAGCTTTAGGTTCACTAGTCTTGAACCAGCGGGGGCAGAAAGTCTTCTTTACAAGTTAGGGGCACTCCAATGAGTCTCAGTGTTAATCCATTTCAAAAGGGTGTCAAACGCAAAGGTTTGGCTGTAGTTGTCTTTGGAGCTTGCTTTGTTCTAGGAGGGCTTCTCTTCGCCTTCGCACCAGCACTTCTTGCCTTACTACTCTTTCCAATCGTCGGTGAAGGTGGCGGGGCAGCCATCTGGTTCATGATCCTGACTCTTCCAGTTGGAACAGCTGTTGCAATGTTTGGACTAGTCACAATGATTGGCGGAACAATCTCCACGCTTCGTATGAAACTTCCAACAGATCAAGAAGACGCTGTTACTAGAAACAGGTTGCTGAGCCACCGAGCAATAGCACTGGCATCACTACTGCCACTGTCTCTTATCCCTACCCCAATCGTTGCCTTTGTCCTCACCAACATGGTTGCTGGCGGTAACTCAGGAACAACTGCGTTCTACGTAATAGCAGCACTGCAGATGGTCGCAGGTGGCTTTGCTCTTTACTTCGCCATCAGAACTAAGCGACTAGCTCTAATTGCGATCCTCGCCGGCGTTGTAATACTTTCACTAGCAGGCTCATATGCACTGAACGCGTTCGTAGTTTCCTTAGAAACTCTTAACTCAGTAGAGAATCTTTAGTTCGAAGAAACAATACTTCTAATACGAACTGCAATATAAGCGGTCACATCAACTAGAGCCAAGATAAGAATTGCTGGAAGCATTGAGTTTACGAACCACTGCAGAGTTATTGCATCAACAGGTTCTTTCCTAAACCAACCACCGTAAGCATTTAGTTCATTGATAGCGCTGATACCGAACATGAATGACATGAAGGTAACGACCACTACAAAGATCACAACGAGAACAAAGTTCAAACTAAGAGCTGCTGTTCCAGCAACCTTCTTAGGCTTAGCCTGGCTAGCACCGTGAGTTCTAGTTCTAGCAGCGTAGATGCTACCGATAGCAACAGAACCTCCAACGATGGCCAAGATTAAAACCCAAACCCAAGACTGAGGGTTCTGCCTGTTTGACTGATAAACAGTAATACCAATTAGAAGAGCCAGAGTAGTTCCAACGATTGGATAAACAAAAGCTAGAGCAGCTTCACGCTTAGCTCTCTTCTGCTCAGGGGTTAGCGTTCCTGCAACAGCTTCAGACTTACGGTAAACAGTCACACTTAGAAGTAAGAAGACACAGACAGCCGCAGCCAAGATGATAGGCACATAGACACCGGTTAGCTGATCGACGAGTGTCCCAGATGATCCAAACATGTTGAATGAAGCACTAAAAGCACTAAGCGCAAAGAAGACTAGAGAAACCAAAGAGACAACAACACCAACAGTTGCAAACCTAAACACCGGTAGCGCTCCAGGAGTCTTCTTAGCAACAGCGAAGTCAGCCTTGCGGTAAGCAAGACCTGAGAAACCAGCAAGAGCAACTAAAGCAGCCAGGAAGACATATGTACTGCCCTTAGTCAGAGCCTGAGATCCACCCTCATACAGACCATCGTCAATGTATCTTGGACCTTCAAGAATGCCTAGGAAGTTAGCGATCATGAAACCAAACCAAGCGAGGGTTAGACCTAGAAGAACGAATAGGGTTGCTACTTTGATTGATTTATTCATAGTTCGAGCCTACTCGCCTCTACTCAGTGATTACCCAGGCTCTAGTTCCCCCAATTAGGGGACTTACTCTAGAGCCCAGTTGGAGACGAATACTCCGAATAAACTTGGACACATGATCGTTGTAATCGGTGAAGCCCTAATTGACCTAATTGAATCTAGAGAGACCAAAGGTCAGTTCCAGGCTGTTGTTGGTGGAGCTAACGCTAACGTAGCGCTAGCTCTAGCTAGGAGAGGAACTAACCACCAGTTCCTAGCCCGAATCTCAAGTGATCGATTCGGTGGACTTATCAAGGAACGCCTAACTAGTAACAATGTCAGCCTTGACCACATCATAAACACTGATGAGCCAACAACCCTTGCTGTGATCAGCGTTAACTCTCAAGGTTCTCCTACATACAACTTCTATACAAATGGCACAGCAGACTGGGGTTGGACTAAAGAAGAACTACCCTCTAGAGAAACCCTTAAAGCTCTAAACACCACTGCAATTGAGTTTGGTTGTCTAACTATGGCTATGGAGCCAGGTAACAAGGTAATTGAAGCTTGGGCTCAAGAAGTAAAGGACGATGTCACCATTAGCCACGACATCAACATCAGATCAGCACTTGGCTTTGATAGAGCAGTAGAGAAGGAAAGAGTTGAAAGAGTCAACTCTTTCTCTCACATAATCAAAGCCAGTGATGAAGATATCGAGTGGCTATACAACCTAGAACCAGACTCAGATCTAACTGGGATCACCAACAGCTGGATTAACAACACCAACAAGGTAGTCCTACTAACCAGAGGCTCTCAAGGAACCAGGATCTACAGAAACAATCAAGTAGTAGATGTTCCAGCAAGGAATATCACAGTTGTTGACACTGTAGGAGCAGGAGACACATTTATTGCTCACCTCCTAGGCCAACTAGAAGAGAACAACTACCTAGGTACTAACGCTCTAGAGAAACTAGCCTCACTACCAACAGAACAACTAGCCCAATACGTCAAAACCGCAGGCATAGCAGCAAGCATCACCTGTGAGAGAGCTGGTTGTGAGCCTCCTACTTTGGAGGAAGTTAAAGCTCTTAGCTAGTTGATCACGGCTTAGCAACATCAGGCCCCAAATGGGGAATGATCACTTAGGCTACTTCCATGTATAGCGCAGAAGAGCAAGCACTAATACGATTAGACATCTTTCATTGGCTTGAGATGAAACGCGATGATCACGTGGGCATAACTAAAGAAAGCCTGCTCAATGACTACCACTATTTAGGCCAACATATCCCTCTGCTGGATAGGTACAAGGGAATCCATAACCCTCAGATACTTGATGAAACGCTCAGTGTAGTTTCTACCTTGAATAGCAAGTATGAGGACAACGAAACTTTAGAGGGAATGATCCTGTATGACTATCAGGCAACAGGGGATGGCTATGGGAATACAAAGCTGAGACTCGCCTATGAAAGGCGAATCCCAATTATCTACTTGCTAGAAACATCTAAGGGTTTTTACTGGCCATATGTGAACGTGATAGTTCTTGGAGATGATTTAGCGGCCAAGAAATTCGTTCTCGACTTCCGCAATACCGATGACGCTGACCGGGTCTTTGACGAAACTATTAATTCCATCCCTACGTCTGAAATTCAAAAGAAATATGCTCTTCAGCAAACTAAGAGACGTGTCCACCAACCTGCGTTTAGGTCTAGAGTCATTAGGGCTTACTCAGAGCAATGCGCAATTTGCCGGTTGCAGCACATAAACCTACTTGACGCTGCGCACATTCTTCCCGACAGCCACGAGCTCGGAAGACCCGTTGTTTCTAACGGTTTATCTCTTTGCAAAATTCATCACGCTGCCTATGACAAAAAGATAATCGGAATAACACCAGAATATAAAGTTCAAGTTTCTGTTGCAGTGCTAAATGAGATCGATGGGCCGATGCTAAAACATGGCATTCAAGAAATGCACGGAGTTGAACTGCGTTTGCCAAAATCTAAATCTGAATTACCTAACCCGGAGTTTCTAGAAATTCAATACGCGAAGTTTCTCGAAACGGTTTGACTTCCAAAGCAAGGATGTAAGTCAACTACCGGCAATCGAAACTATTCGATCCCACAAAACATCGACATGATGCTTATCCTCAATACCCATCATGGGCCAGGAGATTCTTCTACCTACTAACCCTCTGAACTTGGGGTTAGGTTCTGGCTCTAGGGTTATGTGGTTTCTGTGGTGTTTGGATTCGATGATGGCTAAGAGGTTCTCTGACTTCTCTATTCTTAGACCACATGTACAGGTGTTCTCTTGGATTAGAGAATGTAAGCCCTCCTCGTAGTCCTTTAGGACTACTCGGTAGGGACTTACCTTGGCCC
>Ga0209356_1000424_pt1 | contig 16396 bp, 29 predicted proteins | sample LauGreFaBDMM15SN_2_FD_188213 | JGI IMG/M metagenome (GOLD analysis project Ga0209356, IMG submission 188213) | Freshwater lake microbial communities from Lake Michigan, USA - Fa13.BD.MM15.SN (SPAdes) (version 2) | ecosystem: Environmental > Aquatic > Freshwater > Lake | place: Lake Michigan, USA...
ATTACTGCAAATACAAATACTGGCACAGAGCGTATGCGAATTGATAGTGCTGGCAATGTCGGCATCGGCACCACCACACCTGCTGCAAAGCTAGATGTCAATGGCTCGATCAAGAGCGATAACCTTGCTGGGTCTAATTCCATAATTAACGGTGCCTTTGACATATTCCAAAGGTCAACGACTCCTACCACTGGGATTACTGTTACAGGTGGAAACGCCTACACTTTAGATAGATTTAATCTTTGGACACTCGGTGCTGGTGGCTCTATGACAGCCAGTCAGCAAGCAACTTCTGATACAACAAACCTGCCGTTTATTTCTTCTTGTGCAAGAATTAAAAGAGTAACTTCAAACACTAACACTGATGGCGTGTTTTTTGGAACTACATTAGAAAATAAAGATTCAATGCGTTTTATTGGACAAACTGTGACCTTCTCTTTTTATGCACGAAAAGGCGCAAACTACTCACCAACTTCTAGCAACCTAACTGCTCAAGTTTGGGCAAATACAACAACTGATGCCTCACTACAAACAATTGAGTCTGGTGCTAGAACAACCTCAGCAACAGTAAATGCAACTTTAACATCAACTTGGCAACGATTTACCTGCACTGGAACTGTTGGTTCAACGATGACACAACTTGGCGTTGTGTTTTATTATATACCAACTGGCACAGCAGGCGCAGCGGATTATTACGAAATTACAGGTCTAAAGTTAGAAGTTGGATCAGTTGCAACGCCATTTTCTCGCGCAGGTGGAACAATCCAAGGAGAATTAGCCGCTTGTCAGCGTTACTTGCCAGCAATTACAACAACGGCAGCGCAAGAAATTGGCAGCGGTATGTGTTTAAGTACTACTCAGCCTTTTGTGTTTATTCCTTTCCAAGTGCCAGCGCGGGTTGCACCAACGGGCATAACTGCAACGGCTAGCAATTTCCTAGCAAGACAAAGTAATGGAGCAAGCACACCAGCATTTAGTGCAATTTCATTTAACAGCGCAAGCCCTATAGGTTGCGCAGTCCTTGGCACTACTTCATCAATAATACAAGGTAATGCCACGACTTTACAAATTAGCGGCACAATTTTATTTACAGGATGTGAGTTATAAATGGAAACTTATCTAAACCTTGACGGCGTTGAGTGCGTGACTATTGAAAACGCAGACGGCACAGTATGGTCAGGCTTGAAGTCTGCCTATGATGAAATGCTAAAGCAGGCGAAACAATCCACACCGATTCTGTCAATCACCACCGAACAACTAACCGAACAAACCCTGAAGGGGGAAGAATAAAATGGCAATAGATTACGCAGCACTACTAACAGATGAGCAAAAGCGCAGCATCCTAGAACAACGCATCGCTCAGTTCGCATCAGAGGCATACCAGCACACACTTAATGAAACAACTTGTGCATCACTAGATGATCAAGAAGGCGTTGCAAACGCTCAAAAGTCTTTAGTAATTCTTGAAGCTGCAATTACAACCCACCAGGGTGAATTGGCAGCACTTCCAGCAGCCGAGTAAAGTACCAAAGGTCGGGGGAGAACAATTGCGTTTTCATATCGTGGCGTTGCCACACACACAGGTTATTCACGAATTTAGCGGGTGCGCTTTTACTGAAAAGGTGCGCCGCTTTTGCATAATGATGCACAATCTAGGCCACGAAGTATTTTTATATGCGGGTGAAGTTGTTGATGCACCTGTTACCGAGCTGATTACCTGCGTGAGCGAAACAGATCGAGCAGAGGCAGTAAAGGTCGTGCCTCACTACACCCAGTTCCCGTTTGACGGGTGGCTTTGGGATAAGTTCAATGCAAAGGCTATTCAAGAAATTGGTCAGCGCATTGAGAAGCAAGATTTCATTTGCCTCATCGGCGGCAGCGCACAAAAGCCAATTGCCGATGCCTTTCCTGCCCATACGGCGGTGGAATTTGGCGTTGGCTACGGCGGCGTGTTTGCCAAGTTTCGGGTGTTTGAGTCCTATGCCTGGATGCACTCAATCTATGCAGGGTGGAAAAACCCGACAACTGCCGATGGCCAGTTCTACGATGCGGTCATTCCAGGGTATTTAGAACCTGAAATGTTCCCATTGGGAGATGGCAAGGGCGATGAAAATGGCGAGTATTACCTGTTCATTGGTCGGCTTATTGATCGCAAGGGATACAGAATTGCCCAAGAAGTCTGCCAAAGATTAGGCAAGCGGCTCATCTTGGCAGGGCCAGGTGAGCAAAGCGGGTACGGCGAGTTTGTTGGGTCTGTCGGACCCGCACAACGAGCTAAGTTAATGGGCGGTGCCACCGCCACCTTTGCCCCAACTCTCTATGTAGAACCCTTTGGAAATGTAGTCATAGAATCGCAAGTCTGTGGCACGCCTACAATCACAACTGATTGGGGTGCTTTTACTGAGAACAACCCTGATGGGGTTTCAGGCTTTAGATGCCGTACTTTGCGTGAATTTACCCTTAGTGCCGAAAAGGTAAAATTGCTAGATAGGGCTAAAATCCGCAATCGTGCAGTTTCGCTCTATAACCTTGATACTATCGGCCTTCAATACGAGGCTTACTTTCAGCGATTATTAACCCTTTGGGGAGATGGCTGGTATGAGATGGGGGATGATGGAACGCGGTGAAATCTTAGATGAAGCCAAGCACCTTACTCACGGTGATCGCAATAAAAATTATGGAAAGCCACTAACTAACCATCAGCGCATTGCTGGTTTATGGTCAATTTATTTAGAACAAGAAATTTCTCCATCTCAAGCTGCGATGTGCCTTGCACTTGTCAAAGTTGCTAGGTTGATTGAATCACCTGATCATCTTGATAGTTTTGTGGACTTGGCGGCCTATGCCAGCATTGCAGGCGAGATTGAAACCGACATTTAACGAGATATTTGAAAAAGTTATTGTTATCAATCTTGCTAAACGGCCTGATCGAATGGCGCAGATTAAAGAGCAGTTAGATGCTCACAAGATTACCTTTGAACGCTTTGAAGCTATTGATGGCAAAGAACTGGGCATTACTGGTGTTCAGGCTTGTGCGCTAAGTCACCGTGGCGTGATTGAGCAATATAAAGATGCTGGCAATGTTTTTATATTTGAAGATGATGCAGAATTGCACCCTAATTTTGAACAATTATGGGATGTGTTTATTGCCAATTTGCCTGATGATTGGCAAATGGTTTATCTTGGGTGCAACAGGATTGAAAGCAATCTAATTGCCAATGGGGTAGGGCGATTGTTACAAGGCACTTCAACTCACGCATACGGGGCAAAACAATTGGTTTTTAATTCTATGATTGATGTCAGTAAACGAGCTGAAGCCATTGATTTATCGTATATGCAGTTGCAGGTGTCGGTGCCAACTTATGTGGCAATGCCGACTATGGTTGGCCAGGTTCCTGGGTTTTCAAACATTGAAGAAAGATTTACAGATTACACATTTTTGTTAGGATAGTTTTAGGCGCTAAAACGCCCCCATAGAAAAACCCCCTGCAGCCGTTCCTGCAGGGGGTTTTTCGTCTCTTTAATTATTTGATGTATCTACGCAATGCCTCAACAATGACTGCGGTGGCGGTGGTGCCTTCTTTCTTTGCTTTGGCTTGTACCGATTGCCAAAGGTCGGTGGCAACGCGGATTGATCTAAGTGGTGTCATAGAACTACGCACTGACTCATTGAACCCCAACACCAGCCAAGAAACTGGGCGCTGGGTGCATCAATGCCAACCCACCAAAGGTTTACAGAAACCTGCCAAATCAAGATTACGCCAATCAAAAGAGCAATTGCGCGTACTTGCTTGCCACGCTTTGTAATCATCTCAACGCTCCAATTCTTGAATTTGTGCAATGACTAATGCAGAGTTCACAATTGCACTGCGTAGTGAGCGCTTCATCTCGTCAAAGTCTGATGTTTCACTTGCTTGATTAAGGTCACGACTGATTTGATACATATTATCTGCTACTTCAATTACTAGATTTTTGTAAGCACCCATTTTATTTATTCTCCAAATTCGCTAGGTATGCCTCAAAGCAAGGCAGGCATAGGTTGACTTTCATTACTGATTCAAATGTTTCTTTGCAGGCATTGCACTTGCAGGTGTAGTTGGTTGAAAACATTACTCACCCATTTCTTCAAGTAATGCTGAAAGCATCTCAAGGTGATATTCCTCTTGCTGGCGTTCGTTGCAAGAGTTTGCTTCTTTTGCTTGTTCTAAGTGGTAATCAGCAACATCTTTTAGTTTCATAATGAGATTACCTTTGCATTAAAAGGCAAACCCATATCTCCACGAATCCAAGTTGAGACTTGAGTTTCATCAAAGTCAGGCAACTGCATAAGCGCCTTTAATGGGAATCCATATTGCTTTCCTGTTGCAACTTCAATTGCTGAAAGTGGAAACTTTTCTTTGCGCAGATTGATGCCCATAAATTTGTATTCCTTACGAGCATGAATAAAGGTACTGCCTAGAACATCTGATGGGTTTTTGAATCCATAAGAAGTTCCAACTGCCAACCAATTTTGTGCTTCAGGTGAATTTAGATTTACACCTGACTCACTCAAAGTAACTGCAACTGCCTTTACAGTGTAATTGTATTCATTGCCATACTTTGTGTTTTGCTTTAATAGTTGAAGATTGTGCTTTGCAAGGATTGCCTTAACTGATTTTTCAATCTCATCAGTGATTTCAATTGCTAGTGATTTTGATACTGACATGATTAGTTACCTGCCTTTGCTTGTTCTCTTTCGCACTCACCATAAAGTTTGTGGTTAGTTTGGCGATTGATTACATAGGTTCCGCAGTCTTTACAAATTGCTGCATATCTTTCCATTTTGCTATCCGATCTTTAGGGGCCGTTCCCCATTGAGATAAAGATAGCACCTGTATATACGCATGGGCAAGATTGACCCCTAAGACACATAACGATTTGATAACAGGATTTGTGCGTGTTAGAGTCAGATTGAGGCGTGGAAACCCAAAGAATTGGGGAATTGCTAGGGTTTTCACGCCTTGCCCTACACTTACCCCATGACTACCGCCATTGCCTACCAAGGGCCTGATTTTGCCATGCTAGGGGCAGACTCTCAGATTACAGACGGTGACAAGCGCATCATCTCGCCAAGCACTCCAAAGATCGTCAAACTAGGCAAATACTTGCTGGCAGTGCGGGGCGATTGCAGGCCAGGGGATATTCTGACCTACAACTGGAAACCGCCAGCCTACGATGGCACTAACCCAGTTGCCTTTGTGGGCAAAAAGATTGTGCCAAGCATCATTGTTGCCTTTCGAGCTAACGGATACGACTTTGACAAAGATGGCGCAAGTTTTGGCTTCTTGATGGCCTTTGCTGGCAATGTCTTTGAAATCGGCGATCAATTAGATATTAGCCAATCGCAAGATGGCCTGTATGCAATCGGCTCAGGCTCTGCCTACGCGCTAGGCGCATTGGCGGGGCAACTGCCCAACCTTGCTCAATCAGATTGGGCGGCAGATCGGATTCTTGAGGCGCTTGCAATATCTGCCAAATACGACATTAACACCGCCGCACCTTTTCAGATTGAGGTTCAGCGAGTCTAAGCGTTGCACTGTTCAAGTCTGTGTAGTATGTGCGCACCTACTTTGAACGGAAAGGAAACAAATGTTTTGGTTAGGATTGATTTGTCTGATTATTGGCGTATTAGCCTTATATGCAATCATTATCTCAGCTTTTGAAATAGGTGAAGGCAATTGAATTTTGAAAACAAAGCACGCGAACCGCTATTTTCAATTCACAATCACTCAGATGGCCACATTGCACTCTATTTAGAGGAACAAAATGCAGTCAAGGATATGCTTGAAGATGTGGTCGGCAATTTTGACTACAAAATGTTGATGGAACTGCAAGGAATCTGCGCAGAATCAGTCAAGGCCGAAGGCCATTTTGACCGACTAGAAACTGCACGCGAGAATCTAGGCGATGGCGCACCATTACTTTGCAGTATGACTGAGCAAGAAGCCTTGATTTTGGCTGAAGATTTAATTCGAGCAGTCAAGTTTGCCCGCATTGGGCGTGAGGCTCAAGGCAATTACCCATCACTTAAAGTAGTTCAATAGTGGCTAACCCAAACGGGCGCAAAGGCGCACAATTTGAAACCGATGTTATGCGTTGGCTTCGCGGTGCTGGTGCCTTGTGTGAGCGTTTGGTGAAGGCTGGTAAGCACGATGAAGGCGATCTAGTCGCAATCATTGCTGGCAAGCAATACATTCTTGAACTCAAGAATCGTAAAACAATAAGTTTGCCTGAATTTTGGCGTGAAGCTGAAGTTGAGGCAGAAAACTATGCGAAGGCTCGCGGTTTATCCGAGGTGCCATTGCATTACATCATTCTCAAGCGCCGAAACGCTGGGATTGAACAAGCCTGGGTAATCCAGGACCTTCAACAATGGCTGGCAGAAAAGCATTGAAAGGTTTTGATTTCTTTGTTGATTTACCACGATTTGATGAAGCAAAGTGTGCAGATGTTGAGGATAAAGATTTCTTTTTCCCCATCAACCGCATACAAGAGGCAGAAAGACTGCACCAACTTAAAGCAATATGCACAAGTTGTATTCACGAAAGGGAGTGTTTGGAGTACGCACTAGAAAAACAGATAATTCACGGCATTTGGGGTGGCAACTCGCCAACCGAAAGAGATGCTGTTGTTGTAAGGGATAAGGGTGTCACCTTCAAAGGTATGGCACTTAACATTATTCAATTACATAAAAAGGGTTTATCTGTCAACGAAATTGCAGGCCAACTGCACACATCGCCTAGTTACGCAAAGCGGGTTGTGAGCAAGTGGTTAGCAACTGAACAAGGAGCAGATTCATTACACCAACAGATAAAAAACTCATCCGAAGGCTTGCGTTGATCATTGTGGTTAGCGTGGGAACTTCACTAGCAGTTCAAGCAATAATGGCACCGCCTGCAGTACCGCAATTGGTGATTTACAAAGATCGCCCAGCGTTGATGCAGGTCAATCCAAAGGAAGTGGCTCGCGAGCTACTTACCGCACATCAGTTCAAGTGCTTTAATGCTCTGATGAGCAAAGAAAGCGCCTGGGCAGATAAGAAGAATCCGACTAGCACCGCATCAGGTGTTGGGCAGTTATTGGATGGCACTTATCGCAATCTTGGTATGAAGCGCAGTAAATCAACTGTTGCTCAGACGATTGCAGCACTGGCCTACATTGGCCGAAGATATGGTTCTAGCGGTCCTTGCGGAGCGTGGGAACATTTCAAGCGCAACAATTTCTATTGATGGGGGTCAATATGAGCGTTGAAATAGAAACAGGCGTGGTGGACTTTGATGCCAACACCGCCGCTTGGCTTGAGCAATATAAATCTGCCCAAGTCAAGATCAAAGAACTGCAAGAAGTTGCAGATGTTGCTCGCGCACACATAGAGCGAGCATTAGGCGATAACCAACTAGGGATGTTTCTTAACCGCCCTGTTGTTCGCTACACATTTGTTGAAACGAGGCGCTTTGACACAAAACGCGCCCGCGAAATCCTACCTATACAAGTAATAGAGGCACTTGAGATAGTATCTACATCCCGAAGATTCTCTCTTGTGAGCGAGGACAATTAACAAATGACATTTACGCCTTTGCACAATCCAGCACAACAGTTAGCCGTTGAACTAGGTGGCATCATTAGTGAAGCAAGTAAGTGGTCACCGCGAAGCCAACAGGTTTACATCGGCCCATCTGAAGTAGGCCAAGAATGTGTACGCAGACTTGCCTACAAGTTGCTTGATTGGGATAAGGCAAATGAATCGGGTGGCGGTTCCTGGGCTGCCAATGTCGGCACCGCCATCCATTCATTCCTTGAAAGTATTTTTAGCACAATGCCTGATCGTTATGAGGTTGAGCAGAAAGTAAAGATTCGCGCCAACCTTGCAGGCACCATTGACCTTTACGACATTGAAAAGGGTTATGTGCTGGACTGGAAAACAACATCACCTGCAGGTGTCAAAGCCAAGCGCAGTGAAGGTGCTACCAGTCAACAGATTACTCAGGTTCAGCTTTACGGATATGGAAAAGCCCAGCAAGGGGTGCAGGTCAACAAGGTTGGCCTTGTTTTCCTGCCAACGGGCGGTTCCATTGAGGATATGCACATTGAGTTGTTTGATTACGATGAGCAGGCAGCACTTGATGCACTTGCTCGCCTTGATTCAGTCTATTCATTGTTATCTACCATTGATGTTGAAACTATACCTGCGATGTGGCCGCTGATTCCAGCAACACCATCGCGAATGTGTATGTATTGCCCTTACTATCGCCCATTCAGCACCGATCTATCCGTTGCCTGCAACGGTGAAACCGAGGTGGCCAATGTCTAACGAATTTATTACAAAGGCTCATTATCCAACAGATGATGTTCCTTACCTTTTAGAGTTGCACATATCTAATTATGGTTTATGCCAAGAGTGCAGCACGCTGACTAAATTAGTACCTTATCCTTGCACGATCATTGAGGATTACATCTAATGTGTGAGCGTGATGGTTGCGGATGCGGTATTCCTGCCAAAACAATCAACGATATAGCCAAAGAATTGGCTGAACTCACACCACCAACAGAGTTAGAAAGAAACTAACACCCAACCAAAAAGAAACGGGGGAATGTCACATGGCATTTTCAGCACCTAGCAGTAACACAGAATCAGTAAAGGTTGCCGATCTTAACGGCCACCTATTGATCCTTGAAGCAATTGAATACAAAACTGGCATCCCAACAGTTCACGGTGATGCCGATGCAATTGAAGTACGAATCAATGATTTAGATACTGGCCTGAGCCATGAATCAGTGTTGTTCTTTAATGTAGCTTTGAAAAACGCGCTGAAAACAAAGATCGGCCAAAAGGTATTGGCACGCATTGGTCAGGGGTCAGCAAAGCCTGGAAAGTCTGCGCCGTGGATTCTTGTAGATGCAACAGGCGATGCTGATGCAGTTGCAAAGGCAAACGCATTTATTGGAAACGCTGGTGCAGCGCCTGCGCCAGTTGCAGCAGCCCCTGCCGCCGCCAACATCAACGACCCAGCCGTTCAAGCATTGCTGGCACAACTGGGAGCAAAACCAGTTAACTAAAACTTCTTGGGGTGCTTGTCCTTTCTGCCCCAAGAGATCGGCGTTGTGATGGTTCACAGATGAGGGATTGCATCGGGGGATGCAACTGCAGGTTCGATTCCTGCAACGCCACGCAAGACTAACGAACGGGGGGTGCAATGCCTTATTATGAATTCACTTGCGATTGTGGGCATATTGCTGAAGTGTTTTTTGAAATGGATGATGAAAAGCGCATTATCTGTGAATGTTGCAAAAAGAAGTTAATGCAGCGTAAGTATTCATTAGGTGGCACAATCTTTAAAGGTGAAGGATGGGGTGGCAAGTGAAAACTGTTGTTTCGTTGTTCGCTGGCATTGGTGGTTTTGATTTAGCTTTTGAACGCGCTGGTGCCAAAGTAGTTGCATCAGTTGAGATTGATAAAAAATGCCAAGATGTATTGGCAAAGCACTTTCCACAATCAAAGATTTTCGGAGACATTCAGGGGGTAACAGGTGGACAACTTATTTCAGCAGGATTCGAGCCTTCAAATGGGATTATTTCAGGGGGATTTCCTTGCCAAGATTTGTCGGTGGGTGGAAAACAAGAAGGACTTTCAGGTGCTAGATCAGGATTATTTTGGGAAATCTGCAGAATCCTTGACGAAACCAAAGCGCAAAGTTTCGTTCTCGAAAATGTCGGTGGTTTATTATCCTCAAACAACGGGCGAGATATGCGAACAGTCATCAATGCACTTAATGAGCGCGGGTATGGCATCGGGTGGCGTTGTTTTGACTCTCAATATTTCGGAGTTGCACAACGAAGGAAACGAATCTTTATTGTCGGATTTCTTGGAGACAGGGGAGAGCGTGCCGCCGAAGTATTGGCTTTCGAGGAAGGCCGCAGACGGTATTTTGGAACGCGGGGCAAGGAACAACCAAGAATTGCCGTTGGTACTCCAAAACGCACTGCTAACGATCTGATTCATACCTTTTCAAAGGCTCGCCGCGCTCAAAGCGTTGAGGATTATGAGACTTGGGTTGAGCGCGACTTTACAAATACTTTGAACGCGTTTGATAACGCCACCGAAGTACGAGCAACAGAATTAGTAGTTTCACAGGGTAGGGTTCGCCGTTTAATGCCAATCGAGATGGAACGATTGCAAGGTTTTCCTGATAATTGGACTGATGGACAGGCAGATTCAAACCGCTATAAGCAAATGGGAAATGCCGTATCTGTTCCAGTTGCACAATGGATTGCAGAAAGAATGTTAAATGCCTGATTCCTGCGTTAATTGTGGAAATGATGATGGACCACACCACATCTGTACCGATTGCCTAACTTTAATTGAATGTAACTGCAAGGGGGAAAACAAGAAATGAAACTAATTAACGCAGATTGCATTGAGGCAATGAAGGCAATGCCTGACAACTCGGTGGATTCAATTGTCACTGACCCGCCGTATGAGCTGGGGTTCATGGGCAAGTCATGGGATGCAAGTGGCATTGCCTTTAACATTGAGGTATGGCAAGAGGCGTTGCGAGTGATTAAGCCTGGCGGCCACTTGATTGCTTTTTCAGGCAGTCGCACCTATCACCGCATGGCCGTTGCCATTGAGGATGCAGGGTTTCAAATCCGCGATCAGATTATGTGGGTATATGGGTCAGGCTTTCCCAAGTCACACAACATTTCAAAAGGAATTGACAAGGCTTCAGATTTTGAAGGTGAAGTTATTGGAACAGAAAAGATTGACATTGGAATTCAAGGCGGCTCAATGCACGCTGAAAGGCAAACAAATGTCGTTGAACGCGAAGTTATTGAGCTATCACCCGATGCTGCAAAGTGGGAAGGTTGGGGAACTGCACTCAAGCCCGCACACGAACCGATGGTCTTAGCTCGCAAGCCGTTAGAAGGCACAATCGCAAATAATGTGCTGACACATGGCGTTGGCGGGTTGAACATTGATGCGACAAGGGTTGGCACTGATGACAATTTAGGGCGCGAGGTTTATCAAACTCAAAGTTGGAAAAATACAAGTACCGCTGGTGTGGGTAGTGTCAATGATGACTGGAAAATGGGCCGCTTCCCCGCCAACTTCATTCACGATGGCAGTGATGAGGTTGTGGCGTTGTTTCCTGATACAAAAACAGGTTCAATCAAACCCTACAAGCACAACAACGCTTCAACAATTTATGGTGGCGGAAAAGGTTTGCAGTTAGGTGAAATTACAGGTAATCACACAGGTGACAGTGGCAGCGCCGCCCGATTTTTTTACTGCGCAAAGGCAAGCAAGCGTGATCGCAACGAGGGGCTGGATGGGTTTGAGGCAAAGCGTGATCACGATGGGCGAGCAGATGGCGGGGTCGGTGGCAATAATCCACGCAACCGCACTAACAATTCAAAGCTAAATCATCACCCAACCGTAAAGCCAACATCTCTCATGCAATACCTTGTAAAACTAGTGACTCCGCCAAACGGCATTGTGCTTGACCCGTTTATGGGTTCAGGTTCAACTGGCAAGGCGTGTGCTTATGAAGGTTTTGATTTTATTGGAATAGATCAATCGGCTGAGTATGTGGCAATTGCACAAGCACGCATTGACTTTGCGTTGGCAGATAAATCTAATGAGCTGCCACTATGAGCAAAAACGATGAGATAGTTTCACACCTAGCAAAAGAGTTATGGGCAGCATTTGAGTATGGCCTGCCAGTATCACCTAGCGCAATGGCACATTACATTGTAAAACAAATCGAGATTGCAGGTTATGAGATTGTAAAGGTGAAATTATGAGTAATGAAATAGAACTGGCATCGTGTTCGCGGTGCGAAGAAAAGGTTGATGAAACAACATTGGCTGTTTATCTTGATTGGAAACTTTGCGAAATCTGCCAGGGGGATATTTAATGAATGAACTACTACCAATCGCCCTGCGGTTTCTGAAAGAGGGCATCTCAGTTGTTCCAACCGCCAATGATGGGTCAAAACGACCTGCATTTGCTTGGCAAGGATTCCAAGAGCATCTGCCCATTGCTGATGAACTGTTGATGTGGTTCAAAGATGGCGTTGATGGCATTGGTGTCATCACTGGCAAGGTATCAGGCAACCTAGAAATGCTTGAACTTGAAGGTCGGGCAGTAGCTCAAAAGATGCACCTTGAGATCGCAGAAATTGCTAACAACTCAGGGCTTGGCGATTTGTGGGATAGCCTCAACGCAGGTTATGTTGAACTGACACCATCAGGCGGGCTGCATTGGCTTTATCGGGTGTCAGATGGCACCTTGCCAGGTAACACCAAGTTGGCGCGAAAGCCTGGCGAAAACGGCGGTGTGGATGTATGGGCCGAAACGCGAAGCGAAGGTGGCTTTACAATCACCGCGCCCAGTGGCGGTGCCACGCATCCTTCAGGTGGCAGTTGGACACTCATAGGTGGCTCAATTGAGACAATCCCGACAATTACAATGCAGCAGAGATCAGCGCTTCACAACATCTTTGCAATGTTTGATGAGATGCCTAAAGCTGAATCCATCCAGCAAGAAGTAGCAACTAAGCACGATGGCATCCTAACCCCTGGCGATGATTACAATGCCCGCAACACTTGGGAAGAATTGCTTGTGCCACTTGGCTGGGCAGTTGTCTATCGCAAGAATGAGGCAACAGTATGGCGCAGACCAGGCAAGGCCGAAGGCATCAGCGCCACGACAAACTTTAATGGCAACGATAAGTTCTTTGTTTTTACTACCAGCACACAGTTTGAATCAGAGACTTCCTATTCTAAGTTTGCCTTTTATGCCACACTTAAACACGGTGGAGACTTCAAGGCAGCAGCCAATGATCTACGCAATCAAGGCTACGGGGCGCAGGGGCTTAATTCTTTTGATTCAAGCAATGCACTGATGCCTACAAATACATTGCAAAGCCCACCACAACCTAGCGATGATGAATCCAGTTGGAAGCCAATCGCACTCAAAGATTACTTTGACGGCTTATTCCAAGCACCCATTGCAACAATTCTCAAGCGCACCGATGGTCACGGCCTTATCTACACTGGCCGTGTTCACTCTATCTATGGTGAATCCGAATCAGGCAAGTCATGGGTCGCACAAATTGCCAGTGCAGAGTGCCTCAAGGCTGACAAAAAGGTAATTTACATAGATTTTGAATCAGATGCTTCAGATGTGGTAGGTCGCATGAAGTCACTTGGCGTGAGTCGAGCTAACCTATTGCAATACTTCACCTACATCCGCCCTGACGGTCCACGCGATAGTGATGACCCTTACTGGCAAGCCATCCTTGAGCCTGATTCTGCTGAACTCATCATCATTGACGGTGTAACCGAATCCCTGACAATGTGGGGCGGGGAGACAAAGGATAACGATGCCATAACGAGATGGATGCGCATATTCCCAAGAACAGTTGCCACCGCCAGTGGCGCTGCCGTTGTGCTTATTGATCACATTACAAAGAACGCAGAGACACGGGGGCGGTTTGCCATCGGCGGGCAAGCCAAACTTGCCACCATTGATGGCGCTGCCTATCTCGTAGAGCCTCTTGAGGCACTTGCCCCTGGTAGAACAGGAACGCTGACAATGAGAGTTACTAAGGACCGCCCTGGATTTATCCGCAAGATTGCTGGAATGTGGAGAAAGTCAGATAGAACCCAAGAGGCAGCAGTTTTCACCATTGATTCGACTAGGGCATTGATGGAATATGTGATTGGTGTGCCATTACTTGAGGACGAGCTAGAGGCCAACAAAGAGTTTAAGAAGTCAAAAGAGGTTATTGAGTTTATCCACAATCATCCTGGTTGCACCCGCCGATTGATTCAAGAAGGTGTCCACGGGTCCAAAGAAGTCATTGGGGATCACCTCAACGACCTTTTGGCAGGTGGTTGGGTCGAGAATCGGGGCAATGACAGGTCCTTTATTTTGTATATCACCGATGATGGAAAGAGCCATTTCAACCTTTTGGATGCCGAAATCACACATTTGGTGGTGGGTTGAGGTGTTCCGTTCTGTTCCTTTTGTGTTCCTTTTTAAAAAGGGAACACAGGTAGAAATGAGCGTAATCGGTGTTCGTTCCGTTCCGTATCTATATAGATACGGAAAAAGGAACACCATTATCTCGGTACAGGAACGCCTACGATGAGTGAGTTAGATTTCAAACCCATCAGTTGCAAAAAGTGTGGCAATCTGATTTGGGCAGGTGTCTCTGCAACCAGTCGGTGCGACATTAAACTTGATACGAACCGACTCAATCTCACAGATGAGATCGTGGCATTGACCGCTGGCATCGCCACCTATGAACTCCACCGCACCGCCGTTTCATTTGAGGCAACAAGAAGGATGGCAACGCGGATGAGTGTGGCATCGCCGATTGTCGTTGCCACCCACACCTGCAGGCCGCTAACTGTATTTGCTGAACAACCGCCTGATTACTTCAACCGCCCAAAGTTATCCACAACCAGTGAGAAGGTGCCATTTTGAACTGCAACATCTGCCTGCGCCCAGCCAATGAATCTATCGTGTGCCGCCGATGCCATCAGGCAATAATTGTGTGGCTCACAAATATCCCTGATCTGCAGTATCAGGCAGGTTTTCACATTGCACCAGGCAGGTCGGGGTCAGGGGCGGCATCGGCTGAAAGGTCAATTGGGGTCAATGTCAACGCCCTAGATTATTCAATGGCAATTGAATTGTTAGGCATCTTGCATAGTTGGGAGTCAGAGATTCGCGCCGCTAGACGGCTGACACCGCCCGCGCTGCTCAAGAAGGAACCAACAACCGATATGGAAGTGCAGGTTGCCTGCCAGTTCCAACTTGCCCACCTTGAGTGGACACTAGGCCAAGAATGGGCAGCAGACTTTTACAATGAGATCAAAGAGCAACACGCAAAAGGCATGGCGGCAGCGAAGCAATTTGTTGAGCAACCGCGCAGGATTCCTTGCCCAACAGATGATTGCCATAAGTTTGTAGTCATTGATGCAGAAAACCTTATGAGCGATGTGAGTTGCTTTGGATGCAAACAATCGTGGACAGTGCTGCGCCTTGTAGCTTTGGCAATGAGCAACCCAAGCCGTAAGTTCTTTTTAGATGTTGAGGCAATCGCATTGTGGCTAGGGATAACTCAACGCCAAGTGTATAAGATCGTAAAGGCTAACAACATTGATCGCCGTGGCAGTTTGTATGATTTGGCTGGGGTCATTGCCAACAGATAAAACTTGACAGAAAAGTTCACAATCTCTTGCTACACTTTCGTTAACAGGTATTGCTATCTAATCACACCGCCCAGCCAATAGGTTGGGCTTTACTTATTTATGGATGGATATGGATACCGAAACAATCGAAGAAATAGATGAGGCGTTATTACACGCTATCACTACACGCGCCAATGCAATTGATTCCAAGAAACACATCGTTGATAAGTTCATTGACGATTTACTTGATAGCCGATTGGAGCTGACCAAATGCTAAGCATTGCGGTAACAGTTGGTGATGTATCAACAGACATTGTGACAGATCAGCCAATGTCATTTGAGGGAATCGAAACATTGTTAGTCAGAGCAACTAACTCAACTCTTGATGCTTACAATCGTTATGTGGTTGTGAATGAGGATTTGGAATCTTTAACAGAGGATGATGAGTAATACACAGGTTTGTGTTAAATGTAAGATAGATAAAGATTTAGATGCTTACCATGCAGACAGACGGACAGGCAACCGCAAACGAAATGTTTGCATTGATTGCAGAGAATCACAACGCAAGATAACTAACCTCTCAACATTTGATTATGCAAAGTTGTTAGTAGAGCAAAACAATTCTTGTGCTATATGTGGAGTTGAAGCAACAGGATTAAAGCGTGAGTTAAGTGTTGATCACAACCACGAAACAAATAAGGTACGCGGTTTGTTATGTCATCACTGCAACATTGGATTAGGTAACTTCAAAGACAGCACAACATTGCTATCAGTTGCCATTGAATACTTGGAGCGAACAGATGGTGTTGCCTAGACCGTGTGCTGGATGTGGTCGAGTAGTGCGAGCAAGTAGATGTGTTGAATGTCAGCGCATTAAAGATAGAGGCCGCCCCACCCGTACCCAGCGTGGCTACGACTATCAATGGAACAAGCTAAGCAAGTATCTAAGGCAGCAGCAACCTTATTGTTCTATACCAGGTTGCAAGAATAAAGATTTAACAGTTGATCACATTATTCCTTTGAGTGATGCCCCCCACCTACGCCTAGAGGTCACAAATCTCAAAGTTTTATGTCGGATGCACAACTCACGCAAAGGCAACTCGTAGCACACCCCCCGCTGGCAACCCCCCGTACAGGTACAAAGTTGCCTAAG
>Ga0209356_1000426_pt1 | contig 16363 bp, 17 predicted proteins | sample LauGreFaBDMM15SN_2_FD_188213 | JGI IMG/M metagenome (GOLD analysis project Ga0209356, IMG submission 188213) | Freshwater lake microbial communities from Lake Michigan, USA - Fa13.BD.MM15.SN (SPAdes) (version 2) | ecosystem: Environmental > Aquatic > Freshwater > Lake | place: Lake Michigan, USA...
GCAATCCTTACTTAAACAGGTAAGAATATTACCGCGCCTTGCGGCTTGTGCGCAAGCTAGCGCAGGGTGCGCGCAGCCATCCGTCACAATTACCTGGCTCCGCCACGAGCGCAGATGCCGGGGCGATGTTTTTCACCGGAAAGTTCCCCATGATTCTGATCGCCGGTTCTTCCAATCTGGACTTTGTGGTGCGCGCGCACCACATTCCCGCGCCGGGCGAGACGGTGCTGGGGCAGGACTTCCAGACGTTTCCCGGCGGCAAAGGCGCGAACCAGGCAGTGGCCTGCGCCCGGGCGGGCGGGGCTGTGACCCATTTTTTGACGGGCCTGGGGGCCGATGCATTCGCCGCGCCGCTGGAAGCTTCGCTGGCCGGTGCGCAGGTGCAACTGCATGCGGTGCGTCCGGCCGGACAGCCGACGGGAACCGCGTTCATTTGCGTCTCCGACGCAGGCGAAAACGCGATCACGGTTGCGCCCGGTGCCAACAGCAGCCTGCGGCCCGCGCATCTGCCGCCGCTGGCGGGCTTCAGTCACTTGCTGATGCAACTGGAAATCCCCTTTGACACGGTGCAGGCCTATGCGCAAGCCGCGCACGCGGCCGGCGTGACGGTTGTGCTCAACGCCGCACCGGCCCGCGCCTTGCCGCAAAGCTTGCTCGATGTGGTGGATGTTTTGATCGTAAATGAGGGCGAGCTTGCCGCGCTGACCGGACCTGTGGGCGATACGGCAGCGCGCATGGCCACGCTCGCATCGGCCACGGTGGTGGTGACGCTGGGCGCGCGCGGCTGCATTGCGCGCCACCACGGCCAGGTCTATGAACAAGCGGCTTTTGCGGTGGATGTGGTGGACAGCACCGGCGCGGGCGATACCTTTTGTGGGGCGCTGCTGGCCGCGTGGAGCGCGGGCGCTGATATGGCTGCGGCGCTGCGCCGCGCCAGTGCGGCGGCTGCCTTGGCCTGCACCCGCATGGGCGCACAGTCCAGCGTGCCCCACCTTTCCGAAGTCGACCAGTTTTTGCAGCAGCACCCCCAACCATGAGCAACTCCGCGCTCCGCAAAGTCATTTATGACACCGACCCCGGCGTCGATGACGCAATGGCCCTCTACTACGCACTGGCGCATCCGGGCATCGAGATCGTCGGCATCACCACCACCTTCGGTAATGTGACCGTGGACCAAGCTGCTACCAACGCGCTGTATCTGAGCGCGCTAGCCGCTCGTGCGGTACCGGTCACGCGGGGTGTGGCGCGACCCTGGGTCAAGCCCGGCGAAGCGCCACCGGCCCACATCCACGGCGCTGATGGACTGGGCAACCTCCCGCAGCGCGCGCCACATGGCTTGGTGCTGGACCCGCGCCCCTCGGCGCAATTCATCGTGGACATGGCGCGCGCCCATCCCGGCGATATCACGCTGGTGGCGGTCGGGCCTTTGGGCAATCTGGCGGCGGCGTTGCTGCTGGAGCCGCAGTTGCCCCAGCTGGTGCAAGAGGTCATCGTGATGGGCGGAACCGTGCTGGAGCCGGGCAATGTGTCGCCCGTGGCCGAGGCCAATGTCTGGAACGATCCGCACGCCGCCGACATGGTGTTCAACGCCGGTTGGCAGATCACCATGGTCGGGCTGGACGTGACACACCGGCTCATTTTGCCGGTCAGTTTGTTTGCGCGCATCGCCGCGCACCACCAGCATCCGGCCACCGACACCTTGTTGCACGCGGTCAATTTTTACGCCGGGTTTTACAGTGATTTGTATCCCCATGTGGCGGCCATCCACGGCTGCTTCGGTCACGATGTACTAGCCTTTATTTATCTCAGCAATCCCGATCTCTTCACGCTGGAGCACGGCCGTGTTCGTGTGATCACCGACGGCCTGGCGCAAGGTCAGACGGTGCTGCGGCGCAAGACGATTCCCTACCCCCAAGCCGGATGGGATCCGCAGTCGCCGGTTACTGCCGTGTGCATGCAGGTCGACCACGCCGGCGCGGCTGATGTGTTCACCCGCACCCTGCTCGGTGATTGGTTGCTGGCTTAACGCGCAGTACAACGCCATGCCTGCACCGCATCTGCCCATTGTTGATTTTCTGGACGCCGATGCGCCCAGCGCGTTTGTCGCCAGCTTGCACCACACCGGCTTTGCGGTGCTGAAAAACCACCCGCTGGACCAGACGCTGGTGGACGGTATTTACACCGAGTGGCTGGGCTTTTTTCACAGCGACGCCAAACACAGCTACCCCTTCAAGCCCGATACGCATGATGGCTATTTCTCCACTGCCGTGTCGGAGACCGCCAAGAACCACAGCAAAAAAGACGTCAAAGAGTTTTTCCACATCTACCCCTGGGGCCAGTACCCGGCACAGGTCAGTGACGCCGCCTTGCGCTACTACACACGCGGCAAGCAGCTCGCCAGCAACCTTTTGCAGTGGGTGCAAGACGGCTCGCCGCCCGATGTGCGCGCGCGCTATTCGCAGCCCTTGCCTGACATGCTGGAAGGCAGCGAGCACACGCTGCTGCGCGTGCTGCATTACCCGCCGCTCACCGGGCACGAGGAGCCGGGCGCCATGCGCGCTGCGCCGCATGGCGACATCAACCTGCTGACCATCCTGCCTGCTGCCACCGAGCCCGGCTTGCAGGTGCTGGGTACCGATGGCCGATGGCACGACGTGCCTTGCGACTTTGGCTTGTTAATTGTCAATATCGGCGATATGTTGGAGGAAGCGTCTGGCCGCTACTTTCCGTCTACCGTGCACCGCGTGCTGAACCCGGTGGGCGAGGCGGCACGCAAGTCCCGCGTATCGCTGCCGCTGTTTTTGCACCCGCGCAAAGAGGTGGTGCTCTCAGAGCGCTACACCGTGGGCAGCTATTTTGAGGAACGCATCCGCGAGTTGCGGATCAACGGCTAGGCGCCGCGCCGAGCCGATTGCTCAGCCTGCAAACGCCGCAATACCGGTCATGGCGCGCCCCAAAATCAAGGCGTGGATATCGTGGGTACCCTCGTAGGTGTTGACCACCTCCAGGTTCACCAAATGGCGAGCCACGCCGTATTCGTCGCTGATGCCGTTGCCGCCCATCATGTCGCGCGCCATGCGCGCGATATCCAGCGCCTTGCCGCAGGAGTTGCGCTTCAAGATGGATGTCACTTCCACGCTCGCCGTGCCTTCGTCTTTCATGCGCCCCAGGCGCAGGCAGCCTTGCAGGCCCAGCGAAATTTCGGTTTGCATGTCAGCTAGCTTCTTTTGAATCAGCTGGTTGGCGGCCAGCGGGCGGCCGAACTGTTGGCGGTCCAGCGTGTACTGGCGCGCGCGCAGCCAGCAGTCCTCCGCCGCGCCCAACGCGCCCCAGGCGATGCCGTAGCGCGCACTGTTGAGACAGGTAAACGGACCCTTGAGACCGCGCACCTCGGGGAATGCGTTTTCCTCAGGGCAGAACACGCCGTCCATCACGATCTCGCCGGTGATGCTGGCGCGCAAACCCACCTTGCCGTGGATGGCCGGAGCGCTTAAACCCTGCATGCCTTTTTCCAAGATGAAGCCGCGAATCGGGCCGACCGTGCCGCTCTCGGTAACCTCCTTGGCCCAGACCACAAACACGTCGGCAATCGGGCTGTTGCTGATCCACATTTTGGAGCCGCTGAGCTTGTAGCCGCCGGGCACCTTTTGCGCGCGCGTCACCATGCTCTGCGGGTCCGAGCCGTGGTCGGGCTCGGTCAGGCCGAAGCAGCCAATGGTCTGGCCGGTGGCCAGTTGCGGCAGGTACTTCTGGCGCTGCGCCTCGGTGCCGAATTCGAAAATCGGCAGCATGACCAGCGAGCTTTGTACGCTCATCATGGAGCGGTAGCCGCTGTCCACGCGCTCCACTTCGCGCGCAATCAGCCCGTAGGCCACGTAACTCAGCGCCGGGCCGCCATAGGCCTCGGGAATAGTCGGGCCGAGCAGCCCGAGTTCGCCCATTTCACGGAAGATGGCCGGGTCCGTGGTCTCGTTGCGGAAGGCTTGCGTGACGCGTGGCAGCAGTTTGTCCTGGCAGTACGCGGCAGCAGCGTCGCGCACCATGCGCTCATCATCGCTGAGCTGGGCGTCCAGCAAAAAAGGGTCTTGCCATTGGAATGCGGCGTGGGCCATGGGAAATTTCTCCGGGAAAGCACACCCGCCAAAGGGGCGGGTCCGACTGCGCATGGGAGTGTACTGAGGCGCGGCCCACGTAGGCGACACTTGGGGTCTGTCACCCATCATTCCCGTGCTGAACCGAATCAGATTTTTGCCCTGTGCCGTGCTGGCGCTCTGGCTCGCGGTCGCCGTGTATTGCGGCAAGGCGCAGGCCTGGGGCCCGGTGGGTCACCAAACTGTGGCCATGGCCGCCCGCGCGCAGCTCACGACCGAGGCCCTGGCCCGCCTGCAAGAACTCATGGCCTTGGAGCCCGGCACCACATTGGCAGACATCGCCACCTGGGCCGATGCGCACCGCAGCCCCGAGACCGCGCCCTGGCATTACGTCAACTTTCCGGTTGGCGACTGCAACTACCGGCCTGCGCGTGATTGCCCGGACGGGCAGTGCATCGTCGCCGCTTTGGATGCGCAGTTGCAGATCCTGTCTTCCCGGGCTCCACCGCCCGAGCGTTTGCAGGCACTCAAATGGGTGGTGCACTTGGCGGCTGATGTGCACCAACCGCTGCACGCCGGCATGGCCGAGGACCGGGGCGGCAACCGCTACCAGTTGCAGTTCTTGCTGCGCTGGAGCAATTTGCATGCGTTATGGGATTCGGGTCTGATCCGCCACATGGGCGAGGACGCACCGACCCTGGCGGCGCGCCTGGCCCGCCAGTTTTTGCCTTCCGCGCCGGGCAGCCTGAGTGCGCGCGCTGCTGCCGAGGAATCCTGCCGCATCGCCCGCAAGCCCGGCTTTTATCCATCCGGCACGGTGGGGCAGCAGTACATCAGCACCTACACCCCCATCGTGGAACAACGACTCTGGCTTGCCAGCGTGCGACTGGCCGCATTGTTAAACCGCGCTTTGCGGTAGATTGGCCCCCTTCAATCGTTCTTCAACCATCTCTGAGCACTCCATGACCGACGCACAAACAACCTCCGACTCCGGCATCGTCCAGCTCACCATCAGCCCGCGTATCCGGCGCTCGCCTTTTTACGCGGCCACGGTGCGCGACGGGGTCAGCCATTTCACGGTCTATAACAAGATGCTCATGCCCTTGTCATTCGGCCATTTGTCAGCCGAATACCAGCGCCTGATGCATGGCGTGGCGATGTGGGACGTGGCGGTGGAGCGCCAGGTTGAAGTCAGCGGGCCCGACGCCCATGCGTTGGTGCAGGCCCTGAGCGCGCGCGACCTCAGCAGCATGCAAGTCGGGCAGGGCAAGTACGTGGCCATGTGCGACCACAGCGGGCGCTTGCTCAACGACCCGGTGTTGCTCAAGCTCTCCGACCGTTACTGGTTTTCGCTGGCGGATAGCGACATGCTGATGTGGGTGCGCGCGATAGCTGCCGAGCGCGGTTTCAACGTCGAGGTGTGCGAGCCCGATGTCTCGCCGCTGGCTATCCAAGGCCCCAAGGCCGAGGCGCTGGCAGTCAAATTATTCGGCGAGCATGTGCGCGCCATCAAATACTTCGGTTGCATCGAGACCGACTTGCATGGCATCCCCTTGGTGCTGTGCCGCTCGGGCTGGAGCAAGCAAGGTGGCTTTGAGCTGTTTTTGCGCGATGGCAGCCGGGGCGGCGAACTGTGGGACATGGTCAAAGCGGCGGGCCAGGAATTCGCCATTGGCCCGGGCGCGCCCAACCACATCGAGCGCGTGGAAAGCGGCCTGCTCTCCTGGGGCGGCGACACCACTGCAGACACCAATCCGTTTGAAGCCAATATGGCGAAGTTTGTGGATGTCAACTGCGCGGTCGATTACATCGGTAAAGCGGCTTTGCAAAAAATTGCCGCGCAAGGCCCGGCACGCCTCATGGTGGGCTTGCGCTTGGACGGGCAGGCCCCGTCGGATTGGCCGCTGATCGAGCGTGCGCCCGTATTGCTAGATGGCCTTCAGGTCGGCACCATGTCGGCGGTGGTCTTCTCACCGGCTTTGCAATGCACCATCGGACTTGCCCAGGTCCAGCGCGAAGTCGTGCAGGCCGGGCAGCGGGTGCAGGTCGTCACACCGATTGGCTTGCAGGGCGCGGTGACCCAGGCCCTGCCCTTTATTTAGCCGCTGGTTCCAAGCGGCGCGGCCAGGGGAGCGCGCCCCACATGCCGCTGGACATGGACGTGCCCGCCACGATGACCAGCGCGCACGTGATCATCCAGGGCGTGACCACTTCGCCGAAAAACACCACGCCGTAAAGCACCGCAAACATGGGAATCGCAAAGGTCACCGACAGCGTGCGCGCAGGGCCGGCGCGCTGGATCAGCCGGAAAAACAGCAGATACGCGGAACCGGTGCACAAGACCCCCAGCGTCAGCGCCGACAGCCAGGCCGCTTGCGACACAGGCTGCTCGGGCCAGTAGTACAGGGTTAAGGGTGCCAAGGCAATGGTGGCACCGAGCTGGCTCCCGGCGGCCATCACCAGCGGGGGTATGCCGGATGCAAAGCGTTTGGTAATGCTGGCGGCCAGCCCGTAGCACGCGCAGGCAAACAGGCAGGCCACAACCGCCCATCCGGTGGCCGTGCCACCAGCAACCGGCTGGAAGCTCACCTTGTCCCAAGCCAGCATGGCGACGCCACCAAAACCGATGGCCAGGCCCAGCATGCGCGTGATGTTGGGCCGGTCCTTGAGCCAGGCCCAGGCCACCAGCGCCCCAAACAGCGGCACCGTGGCATTCAGGATGGACGACAGGCCAATCGAAATCGACAAGAGCGCGAAGGTAAAGCAGGCAAAGGGAATCGCCGAATTCAGAATGCCGATGGACAGCGCCAATTTCCAGTGCGTGCGCAAGTCAGGCAGCAGACCGCGCATCACCAGCAGCGGCGCGAGCATCAGCGCGGCAATGCCCACGCGCAGACCGGCCGTGGGCAGCGCGCCGAATTCGACGGTGGCGATACGCATGAACATAAAGGATGCGCCCCAGATCGCCGCCAGCAACACAAACTCCGCCTGCCAGGGCGGCGAAAAATTCTTCAAGGGGAAATTCATAAAGCCTTTTCTAGTTGCAGCAAGGCGATCTTGCGCTCCAAACCACCGGCGTAACCGGTTAGCGCACCCTTGCTGCCCACCACGCGGTGGCAGGGCACGATGATACTGAGCGGATTGCGCCCCACCGCCGCGCCCACCGCACGCGATGCCGCAGGCTGCCCCAGATAGCGCGCAATTTCGCCATAGCTTTGCGTCACGCCGTACGGAATCGCGCGCAGCCGCTCCCACACGCTTTGCTGAAAGGGCGTGCCCAGCGACAAGTCCAGCGGCAGCTCAAAACGTGCGCGCTGCGCGGCGAAGTAGGCTGCGAGTTGTGTGGCGGCGGCTTGCAGAACGGGGTGCGCGGGCTTGACTTCCCAGTGCTGCGGATCGGGCTGGTGTGCTTGCCCGTCGAACCAGACGCCGTACAGGCCTTGTGCGCTTGCGGCCAAGGTCATGGGGCCTAAAGGGCTGTTGAAGCTAGCGCGCGCGATGTGGGGGAGTGGAGAGGGGGCTGTCATGGACAAATCATACGCATCAGGCCGCATCAAAGTTGACCTCTCATCGTAACCACGGCTACTCTTTGCGCGCAGAAACTTGGAGGCCGCGCCCCTAAGATGTGCCGATGACGAATCCCGACCTCGACCTGCTCGCCCAAGCCCGCGCCCAATGGCGCTGGCGCGGCGCAGACCGCCCACCGTTTGCCGAAATTCCTGCGCCAGGGCAAACCTCCGTGTGGGATTGCCCGCGCCCGCCCGAACTGGTGCGCGAGGCGCGCGAGATCGTGGTGCGCTGGGGCATGCTTGAGGTGGCGCGGACGCGCGCCGCTTGGGCGGTACGCGAGACTGCGCACCCGCCCACGTTCTACCTCCCGCTGGCCGATGTGGACCCCGCGCTGTTGCGCCCTGCAGGCGGCGGCTCGTTCTGCGAGTGGAAGGGCCCTGCGCGGTATTGGGATTTGGTCGACGGTGCGCGTTGCTTAGCCAAGGTCGCCTGGAGTTATCCGCAGCCCTTGGCAGGTGCAGAGCCGTTGGCGGATTGCATTGCTTTCTACGCCCACGACCTTGATTGCACCGTGGGCGGCGCGCGGGTCACGGCGCAACCCGGCGGGTTTTATGGCGGATGGATCACGCCCGATTTGGCGGGGCCGTTTAAGGGAGAGTCTGGTAGCGGGGGCTGGTAACTTACGCAGCGCTAACGCCCCTGCGCACCGCTTGCCTTCGGCAGCGGCGTTTTGCGTGTGATGACCTTGCGCGGTTTCAGCTCTTTCTAGCGCTCAGCCTCGGCCATAGCCGCGTCGTTTTGCACGGCCCCCGCGCCCTCTGACTGTTGCTGCGCTGAGCGGGGGTCTTCAGCCTGGATGGTGCTGCAGCCCGCGCAGTGAGCGCGGCGGTGGAAAAAACAAGTACAAAAAGCAGCTGTGCTGCGTGGGTTCTGTGGCCCATCGAATCTCACTCCCTTATCTGCACCTGCCTTTCCGGTTTGGGGCGCGGTGCTTTGCTTGTATGAACGGTCAGCATGGCCCGTGGCATGTCGCCGCTCAGAAAATCTGGCACGGCGCGCAGGCTGCGGTCTATGGCTTGGCCGATGCCAATTTTGTGGTCGAGCGACGGTATTTGCAAGACCCAATCGACCACTTCGTCTTTGGATCCGGGGTGGCCTACGCCCAGGCGCAAGCGCCAGTAGGCAGCGCTGCCGAGTTGGGCGTGGATGTCGCGCAGCCCGTTGTGTCCAGCGTGGCTGCCGTCGAACTTGAGTTTGGCCTCGCCGGGGGCTATGTCCAGCTCATCGTGCGCGACCAGCATTTCTTCAGGGGCGATTTTGTAAAAGCGCGCAAGTGCGGCCACCGACTTGCCCGAGAGGTTCATAAAGGTCTGGGGTTGCAGCAACCAGACGGTGTGTCCGTCAACCGTGCAGCGGCCCGCGTAGCCATGGAAGTTGCGGTCCATCGCCAGCGTGACTTTGAGCGAAGCGGCCAGCGCGTCAATAAACCAGAACCCCGCGTTGTGGCGGGTGTCGCGGTATTGCGGCCCGGGGTTACCCAGGCCGACGAACAGTTTGATCATGTGGGGATTTTAGGAGTCGCCTTGCATTCGGGCACAACCGAGCAGACACAAAAAAGCCCGCCGAGGCGGGCTTTTCGTGATGCAAGCTGAAACAGCTTACTTCTTGGGCTTGGCTGCCTTGCCTTTGGCGTCTTTAGCCGGGGCTGCTACCGCTTCCACGACCTCTTCCACCGGCGCTGTGACCGAGACGATGACGGGGTTCTCTCTGCCGCGGGTGACGGCTTTGACGCCGGCGGGCAGGGGAATGTCATTGACGTGCAGCGAGGTGCCTTTCTTCAGTCCGCTCAGGTCCACCGCGATGAACTCGGGCAGGTTGGCGGGCAGGCAGGCGATTTCCAGTTCGTTGGCAACGTGGTTGATCAGGCAGGCGTCGAGCTTGACGGCAGGCGACACATCTTCGCCGCTGAAGTGCAGTGGCACTTTCATGTGCAGCATGGTGTTGGCATCCACGCGCTGGAAGTCAGCGTGCAGGATCAGCTGCTTGAAGGGGTGCATTTGCAGATCCCGCAGCAGCACTTTGCTGGTGTTGCCGTTCAGCTCCATGTCCAGAATCGAGGCGTGGAAAGCCTCTTTTTTGATGGCGTGCCACAAGGCGTTGTGGTCCAGCTCGATCGGCATGGGTTCGCCGGTTCCGCCGTAGACGATGCCGGGCGTGCGCCCCGTGATGCGGAGACGGCGGCTCGCACCCGTACCCTGCTTGCTGCGCTCAAAAGCGACAAATTTCATAACTACTCCTGTAAGAGTCCACCGCGACCAGTGCGACTCCGGTTGAAAAAGACCCGGTGCAAATGCGCCGGGCCGGCTTTTGTCTCGTCAAAACAAATCGTCTTGGTCCGAGAACAAACTCATCACCGACTCACCCTTGGAGATCCGCAAAATCGTCTCAGCGATCAGCGGGGCTACGGAGAGTTGGCGGATTTTGGGGCATCCGGCGGCCGCATGGCTCAGCGGAATCGTGTCGGTCACCACGACTTCGTCGAGGGCGTCGCCGCGCTCGATGCGTTCGATGGCAGGGCCCGAAAAAATCGGGTGGGTGCAATATGCGTAAACTTTTTTCGCGCCGCGCTGTTTGAGCACCTCAGCCGCTTTGAGCAGGGTTCCAGCGGTGTCGATCATGTCGTCCATGATCACGCAATTACGGTTTTCAATCTCGCCGATGACGTGCATCACTTCGCTGACATTGGCGCGGGGACGGCGCTTGTCGATGATGGCCAGGTCGCAATCGAGTTGCTTGGCGATCGCGCGGGCCCGGACCACGCCGCCCACATCGGGCGAGACCACAATCAGGTCGTCGTAGTTTTTCAACTGCAAATCACTCAGCAGTACCGGTGAGGCGTAAATGTTGTCTACGGGGATGTCAAAAAAGCCCTGAATTTGGTCGGCATGCAAGTCCATGGTCAGCAGCCGCGACACGCCAGCGGTTTGCAGCATGTTGGCCACTACCTTGGCCGTGATCGGCACGCGGGTGGAGCGCGGGCGGCGGTCCTGACGGGCGTAGCCGAAATAGGGGATGACGGCGGTGATCCGCTCGGCAGACGCGCGCTTGAGCGCGTCCACCATGATCAGCAGCTCCATCAGGTTTTCGTTGGTGGGGGCGCAGGTGCTTTGGACCACAAAGACGTCGCGGGCGCGCACGTTTTGGTTGATCTCGACGGTGACTTCGCCGTCCGAGAAGCGTCCAACTGCGGCCGAACCCAGGCGGATACCCAGATTCGTCGCAATGTCCGCAGCCATGTCCGGATTCGCATTTCCGGTGAAGATCATGAAATCGGATTGAGGACTGGGTGCCTGCATAGTCGCTCCTGGGAGCTGTTTGAATTGACGGACCGTTACACACTTTGGCAGGGGAAGAAGGATTCGAACCTTCGCATGCTGGAATCAAAATCCAGTGCCTTAACCAACTTGGCGATTCCCCTACACGGGCTGGCACCGAAACCGGAACCAGCCGAAAAACATTTCACCCTTCTGCCCAGCTCCGCAACGGATGCTCGGCCAGGGTGCTGCAGGTATGCAGCAAAAGACCTTCAGGCACTGCGCCCATATCCAGAGGCTTTGTCAGCGGCGCGAAAACCGCGCTGCCCGAGCCCGTCATACGGGCTTCAAAACCCTGGGATGCCAGCCACGCAACAGCATCTTCTATGGGCGGACAGAGTGTTTGCGCCACTGGCTGCAAGTCGTTGTGCCCGAAACCCAACCCGGCTTCCAGAAAGCCCGCGAGTATAGCAAGGCCGGTATTGCGGCACAGCCGTGGATCCGTGAACAAGGCCGCCGTCGAAACACCCGCAGCCGGTTTGGCCACCACCAGCGGCGTCGGCGGCAGGTCGATGGCGGTGAGCTGTTCGCCCACGCCCTCCACCCAGGCGTTGCGACCGAATAAAAAAAACGGCACGTCCGCGCCCAGCCGCAGTCCGATGACCGAGAGCTGCGTGCGCGTCAAACCCAGCTTCCACAAGCGGTTCAGGGCCAGCAGGGTGCTGGCGCAGTCTGACGAGCCGCCGCCCAGGCCGGCCTCGGGGGGCAGGACTTTGGCCACAGATATATGCGCGCCCTGGGTGCAGCCGGTGGCATCCTGCAACATGCGGGCTGCGCGCAGGCATAAATCGTCTGCCGGCAGGGGCGCGAGCAGGTCTTCGCGGCTCAGCTGCGGGCCGCTGCGCAATTCAAAGTGCAGGGTGTCGCACCAGTCCAGCAGCGCAAACACCGATTGCAAAAGGTGGTAGCCATCCGGTCGGCGTCCGACGATATGTAAAAAGGTGTTGATCTTGGCCGGGGCGGGTACGTCGTACAAAGCCTTCATGGCGCATCCCATACCAGCAGCAACTCCAGCCCTGCCTGATCTACGCCGGACTCCGGGGCTGCTGTTTTGCGCGCCCGCAAGCGGCGATCTGCGTAGCGGGAGCGGTCCACCTCCCAGCCGGGCACGCTGGTGTTGTCGCCGCTCAGCCAGCCGAACACCGCGGCGAGCGGGACGCTGTGTCCCAGGCTGGAACGCACCATGGCATCGGCGGACTTGAAGGTGTGGGTTTCGCCACCGCTTTGCAGCTCGGCAAAGCCTTCGCCCCAGCGCATGCTGGCCACCGTCAGGCCCAGCATGCTGAACAGACTCAAGCTTCCGGCGCTGGCGTTGCCTTGCAACTCAAAGCTGGCGCTCATATTGTTTTGCGGGTCACCGGGGTCTTTGATGGCAATACGCCCTTCCCAGAAAGAGGCTTTTTTCGGGGGGCGAAACCAAGCGCAGCCTGCCAGCAGCCCGGCCGCGGCGATTGCTGCGGCGCAGGCCCGGCGCTTCATGGCTTCTGGGTCAATCTGCGCACTGTGTCGCGCAGGGTCTCGTTGTCCGGGTTGAGTTGCAGGCCGCGTTCCCAGGTTTGTTGCGCGGCATCGCGTTGGCCCAAGGCCCACAACACCTCGCCCCAGTGGGCGGCAATTTCTGCGTCCGGCTTCGCTTCAAAAGCGGTACGCAACAAGGTGTTGGCCGCGCTCAGATTGCCGCTGCGGAATTCCACCCAGCCCATGCTGTCAATGATGTAGGGGTCTTGCGGCGCAAAGCTCAGCGCCTTTTGGATCAGGGCGCGGGCTTCCACCAGTTGCACGTTGCGGTCTGCCAGCGAATAGCCCAGCGCGTTCATCGATTGGTAGTGGTCGGGGTGCTTGGCAAGCAGTTTGCGCAGAATCTGCTCCATGGCGATCAGGTCTTTGAGCTTGTCCGCCGACATAGCCGCCTCATAGGCCAGATCAGGATCCTGGGGGAAACGCACCATGGCATCTGTCAGCAAACGGTAGGCACCGGCTTCGTCTTTGCGGGCGCGTAGCAGCTCGACCTCCATGCTGATTTTGACGCGCGCTTCCTCTTCGCCCTCGTCGGACATGGCGCTTACCAGCTCCTGCGCTGCATCCAACTGGCCTTGGGCCAGCAGCATTTGCACCCGCCGTTGGCTGACGCGGCGCTGGTCTTCGGGGTTGGTCAAGCGGTCCAGGTATGAGTTGGCCAGCACGTAGTTTTTGTCGTTTTCAGCCAGAACCGCCAGCAGGAAATAGGCTTGCGCTGCGACCCGGCCGCCGGCTAAGGTGTCTTGGCCTTCGGCGTCGGCCTTTTCGAGAAGCTCAGTACAGCGCGCCAGTGCGGTCCGTGTGGCGTCGATATCTTTTTTCTGAAACGCGATGGAGCCGCGTACCAGCCAGGCCTCGGCGGAGGCTGGCCACAGGGTGGTCAGCGTTTGCGACTTGGCGTAGGCCTCTTCGACACGCGCCAGTTCCACCAAGCGGCGCACATAGGCCAGGCCGCCATCCACAGGGCCCGGGGCCCCGATGAAGCCATCCAGTATCTCGTCGGCCTGGGATTTTTCGGCCTTCACCAAAAACAAGGCCAGGGTGGCGATCTGCCGGTTATTGGGTTCGACCCGCGCACCGTTGAGCGCTGATTTAAGGGCTGAGGCCGGATCCGCAGCCATGAGCTGGGTGGTACCAACGGCCGCCCACACATGGGCTGCGAACTTGCCGCGCGCCAACTCGGGCGCCAGCGCCGACTGCACCACGGCCGCCACGCGCTTTTTGTCGGTAACCCGTGCGAAGTAGCGCGGCACGTCGGTAATCGCTGCGCCGCGCTGGTCCAGCGGGTAGGCCGCCAGGTCGGCGCGCAAGGGTTCAATGGTTTCTTCCAGCCGGTTCAAGCCCACCAGAATTTGGATCACATAGCGGGCCGCGTCATGTGAACCCGGAAACGCTTTGAGCCAGGCGCGCGCCGTCATCAGCGCGGTGTCGCCGTCGCGCGAGCGCAAGGCGAACTCGGTCGCGCGCTCGTAGGCCTGCGGGTCGTTGCTGGTGCGCGCCAGGTTGAGCATCAGCGCGTGGGCCTGCACATAGTCTTCGGCCTGGCTGCTCAGTTCTGCCAGCAGGCCTTGGTAAAAAGCCTGTGCCGTTTCGCCGGGTTTTGCCTGGAAAGTCGCATCTGGCGTGGCCGCGCAGCCAGCGCTTGCCGTGATCAGGGCTGCTACGGACGCCGCAACCGCAGTTTTCAATGCGGGGCGCAAACGGTGGAGAAAAGAGGGCTTGGAATGCATCGGCCCATCATAATCTGCGGCACCCTTTGCGACGCCCTCCATGCCTGAATTACCCGAAGTTGAAGTCACCCGCCTGGGCTTTGCCTCCTCCATTGCAGGCGCGCGGGTTGAGTCGGTGCGTTTGGGCAAGCCTTTGCGCTGGCCTCTGGCTTGTGACGCTGCCAGCCTGGTCGGGCAGCGGGTGCACGCCGTACGCCGCCGGGGCAAATACCTGCTGATAGACCTGGACAGCGGCATATTGCTTGTGCATCTGGGTATGTCCGGCAGTTTGACTTTCGCCGCCGCTGCTGGCGAGCCGGGCAAGCATGACCACTTCGACTTAAACACCAGCGCCGGGCTCTTGCGTTTGAATGACCCGCGTCGATTTGGTGCGGTCGTTTTTGCCCCGTCCGAAGACAGCCCCGTGGCCCGCAAGCTCTTGGGCCGCTTGGGTGTGGAGCCTTTGGGCGAGGGTTTTGATCTGGCCGCGTTCTCGGCGGCGATGCGCCTGCGAACCGCGCCGGTGAAACAGGTGCTGCTGGCGGGTGAGGTGGTGGTGGGGGTGGGCAATATTTATGCGTCCGAGGCGCTGTTTCAGGCCGGCATACGCCCCACGACCCGCGCCGCCCGCCTGAGCCGGCCGCGGCTGGCGCGGCTGCACCACGCGGTGCGCGATGTGCTGACCCGCGCCGTGGCCAAGGGCGGAAGCACCTTGCGTGACTTCTCCAATACGCAGGGCGAGTCCGGCTACTTCCAATTAGAGGCCATGGTCTATGGCCGTGCTGCACAGCCGTGCAAGGTGTGCGCCACGCCAATCCGCAGCATCCGCCAAGGCCAGCGCGCCACGTTTTTCTGCCCCCTGTGCCAAAAGGCGTGACCGCGCAGTCTTTTGCGATTGCGCAGCGCGTGTCGGACTGGCAGGCGCTCCACGGCCGTCACGACCTGCCCTGGCAAAACACCACAGACCCTTACCGCGTCTGGGTCTCCGAGATCATGCTGCAGCAAACCCAGGTGTCCACCGTGGTGGGTTACTTTGACCGCTTCATGGCGCGCTTCCCCACGGTGAGCGCGCTGGCTGCTGCGACGCAGGACGAGGTCTTGGGCTTGTGGAGTGGCTTGGGTTACTACAGCCGTGCGCGCAATTTGCACGCCTGCGCGCAAGCGGTGGTGAAAGTCCATGGCGGCGCGTTTCCACGCAGCGCCGCGCAACTGGTTGAGCTGCCGGGCATAGGGCGCTCCACCGCAGCGGCGATTGCGTCTTTGTGTTTTGGTGAGCGGGTGGCGATTTTGGATGCCAATGTACGGCGCGTGCTCAGCCGCGCGCTGGGCTTTGGCGGCGATCTGGCCCAGGCCGCGCAGGCCCGCGCGCTGTGGGACGCCGCCCAAGCCCTGCTGCCCCAGCAAGAGGGTGACGCACCCGCAGGCTTTTCCATGCAGCGCTATACCCAAGGCGTGATGGATCTGGGTGCCACCCTGTGCCTGCCGCGCCAGCCCCGCTGCGGCAACTGTCCGCTGGCGGATATCTGCGTGGCCCGCGCCCAGGACCGGGTGCAGGATTACCCGCTGCGCACCCGCAAGCTCCAACGCAGCGCGCAGCAGCTCTGGCTCTTGTGGCTGCAAGACGCCAGCGGCGCGGTCTGGCTGGACAAGCGGCCCACGCCGGGCGTTTGGGCGGGTTTGTACTGCCTGCCTTTGTTTGATAGCGAGGCCGCGCTGCTGGCCGCCGCAGCTAGGTGGAGCCAAGCCGCTGAACCCCAGGCTTTGCCGGCATTTGTGCATGTGCTGACCCACAAGGATTTGCATTTGCATCCGTGGCGCTTGCGCCTTGTAGAAAGCCCGTTGCCGGTTGACGGACCTGCCGCACAGGGGCAATGGTTTGCAGCTGCAGCATGGCCAGCGCTGGGACTGCCGGCCCCGGTGCGCCGTTTGCTGGAAGCGGGGCAGGGCTAGGTTTCTATGCGCCTTGCGCGGCCCTTCTAAACGTCGAGCTCGCGGTGGCGTTTCAGCGTGACCCAGGGTGCGTCTTTGCGTGCACTGAAGACGCGGGTGAGCTGCTCCACCAGAAATACAGACCGGTGCTGCCCGCCGGTGCAGCCTATGGCGACGGTCACGTAACTGCGCTGGTCTCTTGCCATGGGTTCCAACCACTGCTCTAGAAACT
>Ga0209356_1000444_pt1 | contig 16175 bp, 13 predicted proteins | sample LauGreFaBDMM15SN_2_FD_188213 | JGI IMG/M metagenome (GOLD analysis project Ga0209356, IMG submission 188213) | Freshwater lake microbial communities from Lake Michigan, USA - Fa13.BD.MM15.SN (SPAdes) (version 2) | ecosystem: Environmental > Aquatic > Freshwater > Lake | place: Lake Michigan, USA...
TATCCTCATTACTACAAGGCTGCATTTTGGAATGAGAAAAATACGCTTTGGCCTTTGAGGCGGAAATGGCCTCTGGGTTTTGTGGCGGCCGGAAAGCAATGGCTTAAAGCGGTTTTGGGTAGTTGGGTTGGACGTCCGTTTGAGACGTGTGTGGATGTGTTGATGCGCGAGGATTATTATGGTGAAAGGTTAACGCAATTGTTGCGTTTTGAGGATAGGAATGGAATGGCAGCGGGGATTGAGTCGAGGAATCCATTTGCCGATGACTATCGCATGGCGGATGCTTGGTTGAATGCTTGGGGCGATGATACTTGGAGCTTGGAGGGTTCGCTAACATCGAAATTGGTGGATGGTTTTTCCAAGGGGTATTTGCGCAAGGCGATGGATGTCGGATTGGTTCCGAAAAAGGTTTTATGGCGGGTTGATAAAAAAGGGTTTTCGGTTCCGAAGAATGAATTGACGGCCCGGGAATTGGTGGTGTGGAAGGATTGGATTTTGTCGGACCGATTGGATGGTCTGGTGTCCCGCGCCAAGCGGCATAAATCGCTGGATCACGTTATGGGAAATTGGGGAATAAATGTTTTGGGGAAGGGGTCAAAACCGCGGGTTTTCGGTAGTGGTGATGTGAAATTGTTGGATGAGTTATTTCGATGGGCGGCAATGGGATGTTTTTTGGAAACTTTTCCCTGTAAAATAGAAGGAGGCGGTGATGGGTGACGAGAATATAAATATCGGACGAAATGCTCTCGGGAAATTAGACCCAGCGAATAAGAATTCTGTTTTTAGCGATGGCGGTCCGGTGCGGACATTTGGCTGGCAGCTCGTTAAAGCGGTCATTGCGGCGTTGGTGGTTGTGATTTATTCACGAGGCATGGGAGCTTACGGTAGGGGTGCATTGTCGGTTTTATTGCTGTATTTACAACTGACATTGATGGTGAGCGAGGTGGTGGCTGGTGGTGCATTGGCGAATTTGCTCACGAAGTACTCGGTACGACGCATATTGCCAACGGCTTGGGTGTTTTTATTATTGGTTCTTTGTATCGCGTATTTGATTGGTTGGTTTGTTTGGGTTATTCCGAATGCGGGTACATATCCTATCTGTTTGGATCATCCCAAAGTGATTACACTCAATTTGCTCTTTTTTCAGGGATTGTTTCTTGGAGGATTGAATATTCAGTACAATCTTTATCAAGCACAGGGATGGGTGAATCAACGGAATCGCTTGCAGGTTTCAATGGAAGTTCTGAAGTTGCTGGGACTCTTATTGTGCTTTGAGGCGATGTACGGTTTCATAATCCCGAAAAATGCGGCCATAGAACTCAGTGTAAGTATGCACATAGCCGAGCGTTTGATGGATGGACAAACCCTGCACTATCTCCATGGGTTTAATGAAATGGCCATTCTGTGGATTCTTGTGTACGCATCCGGCTTGGTTTGGGTGTATTCTTTGTGGCAGTCTCGGTCGTTGTTTAAAGGCGGAGCGATGCAATCGATTCAGTCAAGTCCACAAGAAATGGGTCAATCCCGTCACGGATCAAATAATGGGTCGTTTTGGAGTTCCATACAGCCACCCAAAGAAATGTTCAACATTGGATTCTTATCGCAGCTCGGACATATTTTACTGTTTCTTTTATATCGATTGCCGTTGTGGTGGATGGCCGCACAATTTGGAAATTCAGAGGCGGGGTTATTGGCAAATGCGCTGTTGATCGCCGATACCATCTGGATTTTTGGCAATTCTTACGGTACGATTCTACATTCAAGGATGTTGGTTTCCTCGGGATCATTATCGGGGGATCGAAATAATGGCGATGAGTCAGCACTTGCATCGCAGCAAAGAAAATTCCAGAAGTTGCTTTCGAGATATGTCTTTATTTCGTCGTCGGGAACCCTGCTCGCCGTCCTAGCTGCGATGTTAGTGCCGAATGCGCTCTATATTTTCGTTTTTGGGGAGACATTTTCGGGGCTTAAAGAAACCTTGTTTATGATATCGCCCGCCGTGATCTTCTTAGGGATATCGGCGCCGATCGGACATTATTTGCATGCACAAAATCGTTTCAAGGGATTGATTGTTAGTTATGGTTCTGCTGTTGTTGTCCTGGTGGTTTTATGGTTCGGGGTGGATGAATTAATATCAATGACGGACTTTCATGATACGGGTGCGATTCCTCGAGGTTACTTTTTGGGAATGGTTTCCTTTTTCGGGAAATTCATGGCGGTCAATTTGGCCTTTTTGGTCCTTCTGTTTTTGAATTATCGACAGGTTAAGCACATTTTGAGATTTAGGGCTAATGTGTTTATATTGTTGAGGTTCGTGCGGAGATATTTCGACAAATAATAGGCACTTCTTGTATAGTATTTAACACAATCGCGATATGTGTTGAACAACCTCTAAAGATTACACTTATTTTTGCCCCACTTAACTTAAGAAAGTACATATATGTCAACCCCTAACAATGGTGGAACTCCAAGATACAATCCACTTGAGAGCATGCAGAGACGCTTCGATGAAGCCAAAGAGAAATTAGGATTGGATGATCAATTTGCGAATGTCTTGCGCGTCCCCGATAAGGTGGTTGCGGCCAATATCCCAGTAACAATGGATGACGGTACAATTCGCGTTTTTGAAGCTTATCGCGTAGTTCACAGTGTGCATTTGGGTCCTTCTAAAGGTGGAATCCGCTACAGTATGGATGTTCACTTGGACGAGGTGAAGGCTTTGGCTGCTTGGATGACGTGGAAGTGTGCTGTGGTTAATGTGCCTTACGGAGGTGCTAAGGGGGGTATCAAGTGTGATCCTCGCAGCATGAGTAAGGGAGAATTGGAGCGTTTAACGCGTGGATATACATTGGCAATGCGCAATGTATTTGGTCCAGATAAGGATATTCCAGCGCCTGACATGGGTACTAGTGCCCAAGAAATGGCTTGGATCGTAGATGAATTTAGCAAAATTACTGGCCACACTTCTTATGCCGTAGTTACGGGAAAGCCTTTGGTTTTGGGTGGTAGCTTAGGTCGCGTAGAAGCAACAGGTAGAGGCGTAATGGTAAGTACCCGCAGTGCGATGGCCAAATTGGGATTGAATCCAACCAGTACTACTTGCGTTGTGCAGGGTTTTGGTAACGTGGGAAGTATCTCAGCCAAGTTGATCGCCCAGTTGGGTGTGAAAATCGTTGCGATTTCTGATGTTACGGGTGGGTATTACAACCCGGAAGGAATTGATGTAGCCGAAGCCATTGCTTACGTTGCAAACAGTGCATCGCGCAGTTTGGAAGGTTACAAAGGCGGAAGTCAGGTAACCAATGGTGAATTGTTGGAGTTGCCATGCGATATTTTGGTTCCTGCCGCAATGGAGGATCAAATCACACCAGAAAATGCAGGTCGTATCAAAGCGAAAATGATCGTAGAAGGTGCAAACGGACCGACAACTGCTGAGGCGGATTCAATTTTGAACGATAAAGGAATTTTGGTAGTTCCAGATATTTTGGCCAATGCAGGTGGAGTAACTGTATCGTATTTTGAGTGGGTACAGAATCGTTTGGGATACTATTGGACAGAAGAGCGTGTTAACCGTCGCGCCGATCGTGCGATGAAGCAAGCGTTTGATAATGTTTATGCAACGGCCGAGAAGTATAATGTAAATATGCGTATTGCTGCTTACATCGTTGCTTTGGATAAAGTTGCGAGTACGTTAAAGTTGAGGGGCTCTTTCTAAAATGAGATTACACAGAGAAGGATTTACTATCATTTTTGTCACCACGTTGGTGCTGGCGTTGCTCAATTATGGCATGCAAGCATGGCTAGGAGAGGGTTTAGTTTCTCAGATTTTCTTGGGGATCAGCCTGTTCTTTTTTATCATGGTTGTGCAATTTTTTCGCAATCCATCAAGGACAACTCCTGAAGGCGAAGGTTTGATTATTGCCCCTGCCGATGGCAAAGTGGTTGTGATTGAAGAGGTTGAAGAACCCGAATATTTCAAGGACAAGCGCAAGCAAATCAGCATTTTTATGTCGCCAGTGAACGTTCATGTAAACCGGACTCCCGTTTCGGGCAAGGTGCTTTATTACAAGTATTTCAAAGGGAAGTATTTGGTAGCATGGCATCCCAAGAGCAGCACGGAAAACGAGCGTACCACGGTTGTGATGGAAGAGGGCGGAAAGCAAATTTTGTTCAGACAGATTGCGGGTGCTTTGGCAAGACGGATCGTTTGTTATGCCAAGCCTGGGATGGAAATCGCAAGGGGTGGTGAATACGGTTTTATCAAATTTGGTAGTCGGATCGATATTTATTTGCCATTGGATGCTGAGGTTTTGGTTCAATTAGAGCAGAAAACGGTAGGCGGAGAGACGGTGATTGCGAAGTGGTAAAATTGAAGTTTACGTTGTATATTTGTTTAAATAACAAAAAGATATGAAAAAATTACTTGTTTTGGGATTGTTTGTTGCGGGATTCGCAATGACGTCTATGGCTCAGAATGTAGCCCAACCAGTAGAAAATACCCCTGCTGTTGAGGTTGCTAAAGTTGCTCCAGCTGCCGATGCAGTTGCTCCAGTAAAAGCTTGCTGCAAGAAAGAAGGTTCTGCCGGTTGTAGCAAAGCAGGTGCTGCCGATGCAGTTGCTCCAGTAAAAGCTTGTTGTAAGAAAGAAGGTGCTGCGGTAGGTGCTGCAGGTGCTCCAAAAGCAGGTTGCAATGGCGCTGCAGGTGCTGAACACAAATGTGGTGGTCACGAAGGTGCTGCAGTAGGTGCTGTGGGTGCTCAAGCGGTTCCAGCAACAGAAAAGAAGCAATGTGGTTCTGAATGTCAGAAGCCTTGTTGCAAGAAGGGTAACTAAGAATCGAATTACGCGGGGGTTAGTTCTCCCGATGAAATTGAGATTACCCAATAGCAAAAATTTTATAGTTCATAAAAAAGGGCGCCGCAGGCGCCCTTTTTTATGAAATCACATCGAAACCTTGTGCGATTCAGTTTATATGTGAAATCTGTGTTGTTCCTTTGTAGCACGGATGGATAAAGGATTTAGACGGATTGTTTTTATGCTCATGGGATTAACCGCCATTACGGTGATTTCTGTCGGCGTTTATCTGTGGTACAATTTCAACACCCGCAGTAATTTGGTGTTGGTTATCCCCGCATCATCTAAATGGTTTTTGCATGTGCAAACCAAAAAGCTTCGCAGTGATTTTGCTGCTTCAACCATGCCACCTAAGAGCGTTGATTCCTTAAAGAGTACTATTGCGTCACTTTCTGTTTTTAAAGGGGTAAAAGACGCCTCTGAGCCTGGAATAGGTCTATATTCCGATGTCGTTGCCTTTGAAGTGGATGGTGGCAAGTTTCTATGCTTGTCGTTGACCTCGGAAGAGAAATTCAAAGCATTTGTGGCCAAGCTCCAAAAACAGAAGAAGTTGCACAAAACGATTCAAAAGCCCAGATATGCCTACGCGAAATTCGCGACAAAAAATGTGTATTTGGTTTATCAATATAAGGTGTGTATGGTTTTCGTGCCCAACGATTCTATTGAGAATGCAGCATTAAATGAGAAGATTCTGGATGTCGTTTTTCCTGAAAAGACCCATACGATGATGCAAAATCCTACGGTTCAAGCCCTTTACGAAGACGAGCCGGAATTGGTTTTTTATTCGTCTGATAAGTCGTACGGATTGTCGCAGGCCATTGATTTTCCTGTGGTTTCCGATAGCAAGGCGCCTTTTGCCAATCCAGTGAAATTTATATATCCCACGTTAATGTCGGCCGGGGCGACCAAGCCATCGCCATTGATGTTGGCGGCCAAAGCGAAATTGCCATTTAACATAGATGCGTGCATCAATCCAAAAAACGAACTAGACGCGCATACCGCTCTAGACCTGGCCTTACGCATTTTTAATCAATCGATTCACCAAATTTCTCAATGAAAATACAAGATTTACTAAAGGAACGAATTCTTATCATCGATGGGGCCATGGGCACCATGATTCAGAAGCATAAGCTATCGGAAGAGGATTATAGAGGGACAAGATTTGCCAATTTTGCGCATCCCTTGCAGGGGAATAACGATTTATTGGTACTCACGCAACCACAAATAATTTCCGATATTCACAAGGAATTCTTGTCGGCCGGAGCCGATATTTTAGAGACCAATACGTTCAATGCCAATTCGATTTCGATGTTAGATTACCACATGGTGGATCTGGTGAAGGAACTCAACACGGCAGCGGTTAAATTGGCTTTGGATGCGGCTGCAGAATATACCGCGATGAACCCAGATAAGCCTCGCTTTGTGGCTGGAGCTATCGGACCAACCAATAAAACGGCTAGCCTATCGCCGGATGTCAATAACCCTGGGTATCGTGCGGTTTCCTTTGATGATTTAGTGGCCTGCTACACCGAACAAGTCATTGCATTGATTGATGCTGGCGTCCATTTGTTGTTGGTGGAAACGGTGTTTGATACCTTGAATTGTAAGGCGGCTTTGTTTGCTATCAATACGGTGAAAGAAGAGCGCGGCTTGGATATTCCAGTGATGGTGAGCGGTACGATTACCGATAATTCCGGACGTACGCTTAGCGGTCAAACGGCTGAAGCATTCTGGGTGTCGATTTCTCACGGCAATTTGATGAGCGTAGGTTTGAATTGTGCTTTGGGAGCGCCGCAGATGCGTCCTTTTATCGAAGAAATGGCCCGCGTGGCTTGGGTGCCGATCAGCTGTTATCCGAATGCAGGTTTGCCGAATGAATTTGGCGAATACGACGATACACCGGAAGGAATGGCGGCAGTTTTGGAAGACTGGTGTAAAGAAGGTTGGGTAAATATTGTTGGCGGATGCTGCGGCACAACGCCAGATCACATTCGCGCTATCGCAATTGCAGCGGCCAAATATGCCCCAAGGCCTATACCCGTCCAAGCTGAAGTGTCGATTTAACACTTCTGAAATCAATTTTTATATCTCAATTCTCCGTATCTTTGCACCATAATCATGGCTGACGTTCAAACTCAGAATATGCCCGCAACATCATTTGATTTATTTGCCGGCTTAGAATCAACAAATCACGAACAAATCGTTTTTTGTCAAGATCACGCAACTGGACTTAAGGCAATTATTGCCATTCACAACACTGTATTAGGCCCAGGCTTGGGTGGTACTCGTTTTTGGCATTATGCCGACGAGAAAGATGCCATCAGAGATGCGATGCGTTTATCGCGCGGTATGACATACAAAGCCTCTGTGGCGGGTTTGAATTTGGGCGGTGCTAAGGCTGTTATCATTGGCGATGCCAATTCGATGAAGTCTGAAGCATTGATGCGCAAATTCGGTCGTTTCGTTGAGAACCTAAGTGGAAAATACATCACTGCCGAAGACGTTGGGACAACCACGCGCGACATGGAGTATGTGAATATGGAGACCGACCACGTAGTGGGTTTACCAGAGAGTATGGGTGGTGGTGGAGATCCTTCTCCAGTGACCGCTTACGGTACTTACGTGGGTATTAAAGCTTCTGCCAAACAGGCTTGGGGCAATGATAGCTTATCAGGTAAGTCTGTCGCCGTAATGGGTATCGGAAAAGTGGGAATGCACTTGTTGGAGTATTTGCACGAAGAAGGGGTGAAGTTGTATGTTGCTGATATCAATGATTCAGCGTTGCAAGCAGCTGCGACTCAGTTTGGCGCGACTATAGTTAGCGGTGAGGAAATGATTGGCTTGGATGTCGATATTTTTGCTCCTTGCGCTTTGGGTGGAATCATCAACGATGTCACTTTGCCAAAATTGAAATGTCAGATCGTGGCTGGTGCTGCAAACAATCAATTAGAAGACGAAAAAATCCATGGTGATTTGTTGAAATCAAAAGGTATCATTTATGCCCCTGATTTTGTAATCAACGCAGGTGGATTGATCAATGTATATTCAGAATACAACGGATATGTGCGTGAAAATGCAATGTCTCAAACTGAGAATATCTACAATACTATCTTGGAAATTTACAAGAAATCTGAGCGTGAAAATGTGAATAATCAGCATGCTGCGATTTTGCATGCCGAGAAGCGCATTCACGATATGATGTTGGTACACAGTACTTATTAATATTTTACCATAGAATCTTAGGCCTTGCCTTTGATGTTCTGTGATTGTTTATAGGAAAGGGACTGATTTTTCAGTCCCTTTTTTATTTAACTTCGCTCCGCTGTCATGAAAATGAAATTTGCCTGGAACCAGAATAGTAGCGCCGCGTTGATGGCATTATTGGTGGTTGCCTTGGTGAATTTGGTTGTCGGATTTTCGGCTTTAGAGCCTTCGGGCGGACAGGATTCGTGGAATCATTATTTGTATGCTCGGTGGGCGCCGCATCATCCTGAATTGTTGTTGGATCAGTGGGGGAAGCCCTTTTTTACCTTTTTTGCGATGCCTTTTGCTGCCTTTGGTATTTCGGGGGTACTCATTTTTAACCATCTGTGTATTTTGGCTGCAGCGTGGTTGGTTTATCTTACCGCAAGGCGTGTGGGATTGAAAAATCCTTGGCTCACGATATTCCTTTTTGCTTGGCAACCCATCGTTTTGGCCAATGCCCATTCTGCCCTTACCGAGCCGAGTAACGCGATGGTGTTGGCTTTGATATGCTATTTGTTTACCAGTAACAGATGGACAGCTGCAACGGTACTTGCGTCGTTTTTGCCTATGGTTAGAAGCGAAGGTTTCGTTTTACTCGCCGCGGTGATGCTGTTTTTGGCCTTGCGAAATCGGTGGAAATATATGCCGCTCACGGTTGTTGGAGTTTTGATCTATGGTTGTATGGGTGCGATCGTTAGCGGAGAGTGGAATTGGTTGATCATTCACAATCCTTACGTTCAGCAGGAGTTGGGTAGGGGGTTTGATGCCGGACATGGCAATTTCTGGTACTATTTGAACCATCAAAAAGAAATTACAGGACTCATCGTCACGGTTCTTTGTCTCGTTTCGGTGGTAATGATTTTGGGATACATCGGAAAGCGACTCCAGAAAAAAATGCCTGCATCCAATAGCCAAATGGCGCTGTGGCTGTGGTGTCCGCTGTTTGGATTTTTCTTTGTGGCCCATAGCATTTTATGGTGGAAGGGCGCCATGGGGTCTCATGGCTTGCTTCGCGTATTTGTGGTTGTGTCTCCGGTGGCGGCTTTGCTAGCGATGTTGGCATTGGACAAAATCATGCGGATTGAAATCAAATCGCTCAATCGGTTGTTGAAATCTGCAATCGTGCTGGGTATGTTTTTTCTGTCGTTTCCGGGTGCGGGCATGCCCTATTCTTGGAATGCAAAATTGGGTCATCAAGAGGGGTTTTTAATGCGGGCGGCAGGAATGCCTGTTTCCGATGCGATGCAATGGATTTCGACATCAAAATACAAAGACAATGTATTGGCGCATCAGATTCCGGCCATCAATGTTACTGAAAATTACGATCCTTGGTTGGCCGGCGAACAGCTGCATCCTTTGGGAAAGAATGGTGAGTGGATGGAAGCAAAGTCGGTGTTGGATTGGCCCAAAGCCTCGCGGACATTGTCGCTGTGGTCCCTGGATACCAAAGATTCAGGCGCAAACGATTGGTTTCCATCGGGGACGGTGGTGCTGTGGGATAATTTCCACGGACGTAGGGATGGACAAATTCGGCGTGACCAATTAATGGCGTTGAAGAACTATACCATGGTCTTTGAAGCAGGGCAGGACGATGCCGATACTTGTAACGATGTCATCGTGATGCTGAAAAAGTGATTCGCGTGGAGGAATCCTAAGTTGCGCTGGGCGTTTTTATCACTTCGTCTTTGGCGAGGGAATCAGATCGACACAAATCTTTGTAAAAGCTCTGTTCAATGCGATGCAATCGGCGGCGGAACTGCTGAGATGCGGCGTTACACGGACCCCTTTGATGATCGGATGGTCGATACCCACCGTGAAAATCTTATGATTGTCCATCAGCGCTTTTGCCAATGTCGTTGGTGAATATCCACTTACATAAGCTGTTGCAATGGCTCCGCCTCGTTGGAATTGAAACAAAGGCGACTCCAATTTAAACGCATCGAGCAGTGTGAGCTCTGTCACCGCGGCCATGTTCGCCTGGTACTGCGGGTCGTTGAGTATGCCCAATCCTTTGCCGAAATTTTCTAGCGCTTGTTTGTTGCCGATCCACAGAAGTTTTAAATAGGTGAGGCGATTGAACTTGGCTGCCGATCCCAACATTCTGTGAAATTCGATGGCTTTGGCGATGGTTTGCAAAGAGTTGATGGGCCTGGTCCCTTGATGCTCAAACTTGCGAATGTCGTTTTTGTCGGCCCCCGTATCGCCCATGAGTGGCCAAATGGACGGGATTAGACTTCTCTTCATGAATAAAAAGCCCACGCCGATAGGGTTGCAGAGCCATTTGTGTAAACTCCCGCCGATGATATCTACGCCCGAATTGGTAAGATCACTCATGTCGGTTGGTGTATGGGCCAAGCTATGCGCAGCATCCACAACCACCACAATATTGGGTTGAATTTGTTTTGCTTTTCGGGTGATAGCTTGCACGGGAATCAGCTGACCACTGAGGTTAATCATGTGGGTGAGATGCAGCATTTTGGTGTTGGGGGTGATCAAATCGCAGTAAGCATTTACGATTTCGATATCCGATCTAGGGTCTTTGGGGACATCGGCGATTTTTATGATGATTCCCCATCGCGCGGCGGCTTGCTCAAAGGCTTCTACCATGGATCCGTAGTCTTGGTTGCCGATAATTACTTCATCGCCGGATTGCCAGCGGGTGCCCATAATCACGATGTTCAGGCTTTCGGTGGTGTTTCGGGTTAGGGCGACTTCATCTGGCAATAGTCCTTGAAATCCAGCAAACGCTTTTCTCGCTTCTTCTATGGCTGTGGTTTGGGCCGTGCGCATGAAGTGGCTGGTTTGGGTGTTGATGGTGGTTTGCGCATCGATGTGATATCGCAGCGTACCTTGGGGTTGATGGCTAAAATATCCGTTCTCTAGATTGATGAACCCTTCGGGACGGATAAAGTTGGTAGCCACGGCGCTCCAAAAGGCTTCGTTGTGCGGAGCATTGGAAATTCCGGGACCTTGAGGGACGATATATTCGGGCATTTTTTTGCCTTTGGGTGGTTTGTTAGAATCAGAATGGGCATTGGAATTGGCGGCCGAAAGGGCTGCGGGAATAGAAAGAGCCCCCAACGTGGTTGCGCCAATGGAATGGATGAAATGTTTGCGTTTCACCCAGGCAAGATAATAAATTCTGCGGGTTATTGGGTTTTGATGTCTTGCAATCGCAGTTGCAAGTTGGTTCTGCCATTGAAAGTATTCTCTTCGATGCAGTAGCAAGCGTGGAAATGCTGCCCGTCTGTTACCGAGGGCCAATATTCCGCCAAACCAAATCCAATGGAGTCCATATTGCCATGCGGTGTGGTGATCTGCATTTTCAGGTGGCGGTCTTTGAGGATTTTCGCGCTCTGATTGGCTTTTAGGTTGTTGGTTCTGAAAACGGGAATGGAGTTGCCGGGGCCAAAGGGCGATAATTGTTTGAGGATTTTCATCATCCCCGGTGTGATACTCAGCGTCTCAATTTCAAGGTCGTACTCCACCACGGGAATCAGATCTTCTGCGGTTACTGTTTCGCGTACAATTGCCTCGAATTTATCGGCAAAGGCATCAAAATTCTCAACCTTTATACTCAGTCCGGCCGCATATTTATGTCCGCCAAATTGTTCCACCAAATCACCACAGGCGCCAATCGCCTCGTGAATATCGAACGTTTTGATACTTCTAGCGCTCCCCGTAAGCATCCCATCGTTCAAAGAAAAAACGATAGTGGGTTTGTAGAATTGTTCCACCATGCGGGAGGCGACAATGCCGATGACGCCTTTCGACCAGCCTTCGCCTTTCAGTACCATGGAGTATTTGTCCATCAAACGCTGACTTTGTTCCACCATCGCGATGGCATCGCGGGTAATGTCGGTGTCTAGTTCCTTGCGCTCGTGATTGCGCTCCGACAGGACTTTGGCGTATTTTTTTGCGGTGTTATAATCTTTTTCGATAAGCACTTTTACGGCGGCGGTTGCATCGGAAATTCTGCCAGCGGCATTGATGCGGGGCCCTATGCCAAAAAGGATATCAGAAATATTGTATTGGTCTTTCTTGGGGCAATCTTCTAGGAGGGTTTGCAGGCCGATACTTGGGTTTTCGTTGAGTTTTTTGAGCCCATAAAACGAAAGGACGCGATTTTCTCCTCTGATATCTACTAAATCCGATGCGATGCTTACGGCCACCATATCGAGGTAATCGTAAACCATTTCGGTGGGCATCCCTTGTTTTTCGTTGTAGGCTTGGATGAGTTTAAAGCCAATGCCAGCGCCGGAAAGTTCTTTATAAGGGTACTCGCAATCGTTGCGTTTGGGGTTTAGGATGGCGGCAACGTTGGGCAGGGTTTCGCCGGGAAGGTGGTGATCGCAAATGATCATTTCCAATCCCAGAGAAGTGGCGTAATCGGCCAGCGCATTGGAACGAATTCCGCAATCTAGTGTAATTACGAGTGTAAATCCCATTTCAGCAGCGTATTCTAGCCCAGTTTTGCTGATGCCATATCCCTCTTTGTAACGATCGGGGATGTAGTATTCGATGTTTTGGTTGAACGACTTAAAATAAGAGTATACGATAGAAACTGCAGTGGTACCGTCCACGTCGTAATCGCCATAGATAAGCATTCCTTCCTGATTGGTAACTGCTTGTTGGATACGACGAATGGCCACATCCATATCTTTCATTAGGAAAGGGTTATGAAGATCTTCGAGTTTGGGGCGGAAGAATTTTTCTGCCTTTTCGTAGCTATCAATACCTCTTTGGATGAGTATGGCTGCGATGTTTGGGTTCACGCGAATGCTTTCCGAGAGCAGCGCTACTTGTTCCGGATTGGGGGTAGATTTTGCGCGCCATTGATATTCCATAAGTTCTGCAAAAATCGTTTTTTTTGGGCAGAAAAGCAACCCGATTTTGAATCTAATTGTTTACATTTGTTTGGTATGAAACGAATTTTCATGATTTTGAGTGCTTGCATTTCTTTGTCTGTTATCGCACAGCCAAGCATCACATCGGCTTCGATGCCAAAGGCGGGAGATACCTTGCGATATTCTACAGCGAGTCCAACTTCACTGCCATCGAATTACCAAACCGGAGGGGCTAATATGTCGTGGGATTTTAGCAGCATGACCCCTTTAACGCAGACTTTAAATAATTATTATGGTGCAAGTAAAACGCCTTATGGTTTTTATTTTTTCGGTCAGATTGGTCAAAAAACTGCCGATACCATTGGCGCGGGTCCGATTACACTAACAAACGTTTATTCTTTTTATACCAATAGCACAAAAGTGTTTAAGGCCGAGGGGATTGGGTATCAGTATTCGGGATTTCCATTGGCTTCGATGTATAAGGACGACGATGAGATTTATCAGTTTCCGTTGAATTACGGCGATGTAGATACGAGTACATTTAATTTCAAGTTTAGCATACCGGGGGATTTGTTTGCGTTGGTCCAAAGTGGTAAGCGTGTGAACAATGCCGACGGTTGGGGAACGATTAAAACGCCATTTGGTGAGTATAAGGATGTGTTGCGATTGAAGTCGTTTGTGGATCAGATCGACACGGTGACATCGCAGTTTGGAAAGTTTCCTATCCCAAGAAAAACTATGATTTACAGATGGTTGAGTACCACGGAGCGGATTCCGGTGATGGAGATACAGGGAACGATTGTGGCGCAAACGGGAAAATTCACTCCTACACAGGTTCGTTACCGCGATGGGTTTATTGGTAAGTTGTCGGCTACATCTGTTGAAGTTTTGGCGCTAAAATTATATCCAAATCCAGGCAATGGCGTGGTTGTGATTTCGGGTTTGAAGCCGGGTGACACATGGTTGATGCGTGACGTTTTGGGCAAAGAGATTGCGGTAAATCGTGTTGGGGATGCGGGTTTTGATTCGGATAATTTATTGGCGGGGATGTATTATATTATGGTTGGTGAGAGGGTGTTAACCTTTTGTAAAAAATAAGATTGTGATAAGGCGTGGAAAAAGGGGGGCAAAGCCCCCCTTTTTTATTTGTATATTCGCTCCCAAAATCAAATAATCGATTGTGAAAATAGCTGTCTTAAAAGAGACCCGTGCTGGAGAAAACCGAGTAGCCATAACACCACAGGTTGCCAAGAGTTTGATTCAGATGGGAAATGAAGTTGTGGTAGAATCTGGTGCCGGATCTGGCTCACACTTTTCAAACGAAATGTATGCTGAAGCGGGCGCTGCCATTGTTGACCGCGGATCCATGACCGATGCTGCCATGTATGTGCAAATCAACATGCCCGAAGCAAATGTCGCTAAGACATTGCCAAAAGGTAGCCTATGGGTAAGTTTGATGTACCATCGCAGCAATGCAGAGTTGGTATCGTCGTTCAACGCCGAAGGCCTTTCAGTTTTGAGTTTGGATGCCATTCCTAGGATTTCCCGCGCCCAAAGTATGGATGTGTTGAGTTCTCAAGCCAACTTGGCGGGATATCGCGCAGTGATTGAAGGTGCATATCACCTAGATAAAATTTTCCCGATGTTGATGACAGCCGCAGGAACCGTTACCCCATCAAAAGTTTTGATTTTTGGTGTCGGTGTAGCTGGTTTGCAAGCCATCGCCACAGCAAAACGCTTGGGTGCTGTAGTAGAAGCAACCGACGTGCGTCCTGAAACCAAAGAGCAAGTGCAATCCTTGGGCGGAAAATTTATCGAAGTAAAAGGCGTAGAAGTAGGTTCGGAAGGCGGATATGCCAAAGAAGCCACAGAAGAATATCGTGCGGCACAAAGAGAAGCAGTGAATAAGAGTTTGGCGCTGGCCGACTTGGTAATCACTACCGCTTTGGTACCCGGCAGAAAAGCCCCCATTTTGATTGATGATGAACAGCTAGGATTGATGAAGTCTGGTGCTGTATTGATTGATATGGCTGCAGAACAAGGCGGAAACTGTTCTCAAACCGAAGCCGGCAAGGTGAAAGTGGTGAACGGAGTTCGTTTGGTGGGTGCGGTGAATATGCCTTCGGAGTTGAGTGCCAACGCCAGCGAATTGTTCGCAAGAAATATTTGGGAATTGTTAAAATTGGTTGCGCCAAAGGGTGAATTGGTGTTGGATCGCAACGATGAAATTGTACAAGGCTGTTTGATTTGCTCGAACGGTGAAATTTATCATAACGCTTAATAAAACAGTAAAATGGAAATATTTTTTCAGCAAATTGCCGATTTGATCGCGCAATACGAACAACAAAATACCTTAAATCTCATTTATCTCGTCGTCTTGATGATTTTTGTTGGGATAGAATTGATTTCTCACGTCCCCAGCGTGTTGCATACCCCTTTGATGAGTGGTGCCAACGCGATTCACGGGGTCGTTTTGATCGGAGCCATCATCGTGATGGGAAACGCATCGCCCGACGATACTTTGTCGCTCGTATTTGGAACGCTCGCCGTTTTCGTAGGGACATTGAACGTGATTGGGGGATTTGTGGTAACCGACCGAATGTTGGAGATGTTTAAGAAGAAACCGAAAGGAGAAAAAGTATCATGATGCCGTATATGGAAATTGGCTACCTCATTGGCTCTGTGAGCTTTGTGTTAGGTCTAAAAATGATGGGTCAGCCCGATAGCGCCCGCAAAGGAAACTTAGTGGCTGCATTTGGTATGGCAGTGGCTGTGATTGCCGCCCTGTTCTTTACCCCTAAAGGATTTCATGTCATCAGCAATTTGCAATACATCGTCGCTGCGATTGTTGCAGGAACTGTAATTGGAACGTTGATGGCCAAGCGCGTGCAAATGACAGCGATGCCAGAAATGGTGAGTTTGTTTAACGGTATGGGTGGTTTGAGTGCGGCGTTGATTTCGATCATCGAATGGCGACATTTATTACACACTTCGGCCAGTCCAGAAGCGATGGATCAAGCAGCGGCCTTGCCAATAGGGATGTATATTCCAATCATGGCGGGTTTGATTATCGGAACGATTTCGTTTATCGGTTCCATTGTGGCTTGGGGTAAATTGAATGGTAAAATCGGTGATTTCCGCTTCCCTTCACAGCAGATCATCAATGCGGTGGTTTTGATTGCGATTTTGGGTGTGGCTTACTTGAATTATGGTGAATTTAATGCCACG
>Ga0209356_1000446_pt1 | contig 16089 bp, 14 predicted proteins | sample LauGreFaBDMM15SN_2_FD_188213 | JGI IMG/M metagenome (GOLD analysis project Ga0209356, IMG submission 188213) | Freshwater lake microbial communities from Lake Michigan, USA - Fa13.BD.MM15.SN (SPAdes) (version 2) | ecosystem: Environmental > Aquatic > Freshwater > Lake | place: Lake Michigan, USA...
ATAAATTTATGCATAATATTGATACCAAACTACTACGCATCTTCTTGGTTTTAATGGATGAAAAAAGTGTCTCTAATGCCTCTCTCAGGCTCGGCATGAGCCAGCCTGCTCTGAGCCAAATTCTCATCAAATTACGCAACCTCTTTAAAGACCCCTTACTGCTTAGAACTAGGCAAGGAATGATCCCTACAGACCGAGCCATTGAGGTTCAAACTAGCGTTAAAAAAATGCTTGGAGACTATGATCAACTCATTGCGCCAAAAACCAAATTTGATCCGCGAACTTCCGATCAACGCTTTGTAATTACCTGCCCTGAATACGCCGAGCATCTTCTTTTACCCCAATTATCAGCCCGACTTCGCATCGAGGCTCCACAAGTGCGAATCGAAATACAGCAACCTCAACCAGAGCGGATTAATGATCTTCTGGAGCGTGGTGAAATTGATTTTAGAATCGCTTGGGTACTGTCTCCCGCCCAAACGCTCAGGTCCATTGCCTTGTTCCAAGATCACTTTGTTTGCTTAGTCAGTAGAAACCATCCTACTATTCAAGATACGATTAGCGCCGAACAACTACTAGCTTTTCCCCATGTTCGAACTCTTGGCACTGGCAGATCAACTTCAAATAGCGTCATCGAAAAAACGTTTGAGCAATTTGGTGGCAAAGTAAAACACAATTTCTTAGTACAGAACCTTTTGACAATTCCTTTAATTGTTGCTCAAACTGACATGTTAGCCCTACTTCCAAGCCTTCTATCAACAGGGTTTACAAAGCAATACCCCATTAAATTATTGCCGCCAGCAATTAAGCTACCGCCTTTAAAATATAACCTGTACTGGCACGAAAGAAGCCAAAAGTCCGATAGCCATCAATGGCTTCGAAACATCATCCTAGAAATCGCTAAAAATATTCGAGCATCCGTCATGCCGTAATACTTTGCATGAGCCCAAAGAGTTTTTCTTGCCCCTCAAAGCCAATTCCAGGACGATCTGATAAATTGATCATGCCATTTTCTACCACTGAGTCGTCTGCAAATCCAGCAAAAGCTCCAAAGACATCTGGGTAAGCTTCACACCCACCCAAACCAAATCCAGCAACAATGGCTAAAGTCATTAAGTTACCGCCATGGGGGTATACCGATTTTCTTTGCCAATCCAGAGCCTGCATCATCTCTAAAGTTCTAGAGAACTGGGTTATTCCATAAGATTGGGGTACATCAATTTGAATAATGTCCCGGTCAGAACGCAGTCCCCCAAATTGCAATAAGTTACGAATATCTTGCGTCGAGAACAAGTTTTCCGCAGTCGCAATTGGGGCTTCATAAAACCCCGTCAATTCCGCCATTAAAGCGTAGTCTAAAGGGTCTGTTGGCTCCTCTAACCACCTCAGTCCATAGGGTGCCAAGGCTTTGGCATACTGCAAAGCACTCTCCCGGTTCCACGCTGCATTGGCATCAACAGCTATCTGGTTTGCCGAACCCATTACCTCTATCGCAGCGTCTAGTCGCTTTAAGTCTTCGGTGAGCGGCGCGCCACCGACCTTCACCTTCATCACCGTATAACCCTCATCCTTACGACTACGAATTTCTGCTTGTAACTCGGCAATTCCTTTTCCGGGAGCGTACCACCCACCACCAACATAACAAGGAATAGTGGTCGGAATGTGGCCGTAATTAAAACGTTCTGCTAAAACAGCGTACAACGGTTTATCTGCAATCTTAGCCACTAAATCCCAGACCGCCACTTCAATCGTTCCGATGGGTACCGATCGCTCAGTATGGCCACCAGGCTTTTCACGCAGCATCATCCGCGCTAAAACTTTAGCTGGATCAATATTACTTGCCTGATTATCTAATAAGCTATCTGGTTCTGCACTAAGGATTCTAGGAATTAAGCGAGAGCGCATTTGTTCGCCACAAGCATATCGCCCTGTCGAATTAAATGCATACCCAATCAGAGGTTTTCCCGAACGAATCACATCAGAAATAACAGCAACAACCGAAGTGGTCATCTCACTAAAATCAAATACAGAATTTCGTAAACTCGACTTCAGGGGGACGCTGATTTCCCGAATTTCTACAATCTTCATACCAGTTCCTAGTCAATCATTTATGTTAACGGCCCAGAAGAATATTTCTGAAATCCGGGACGCTTTGCAATCTCTTCATACCACTTGGATAGGTTAGGAAAGCTTGGTCGCTCTAATGGTAAATGAAACCAGCGAAAAGCCAATAAGGCTAATGGGATATCGGCTAGGGTAAACTGTGCACCCGAAACATACGCTGCCTTACCAAGTTGTTTTTCAAGCATCTCCAAAATCACCACCATCTGCAGCCTAGCTTTTTCTAACTCATCTAAATTACGTTGCTCAGCAGGAGTTCTTACCCAACCCCAAAAGAGCGGCTTCATTGCTGGCCAAGCCACGGTGTTATACCAATCTAACCACTGATCTACTAAAGCATCTTTTTGGGGATCTTGAGGTGCTATTGCACCCTGATGGTCGTGCTTTCGGGCTAAGTAGCGCATGATAGCGTGCGACTCCCACAGAATAAAACCGTTATCATTAATCAACGGGACTAAACCGTTTGGATTATTTTGCATATACTCCGGGGTCTTATTAACGCCAAATTGTAAGCCAGCGTCGATGCGCTCAAATGCTAATTCCAACTCGGCACAAGTCCATAAAACCTTTTGGACGTTGATCGAATTTGTTCTACCCCAAATAACTAGTTCACTCATTTTTCCCCTATCTTGTATATTTGAAATGGATTAAGTTACCATAATAGAACATTCACTCCAGTGAACCTATAAATTCGCAAATAACCCAAACCTGATTAAAGTACTAAAGATTTAAGTACGAAAGCTATTGAAGATCTGGGCAACATTCAGCACTGTAGGCTAGTTGAGTTAGCAAATCAAACTCTTACAACGCAGTCCAAGTCAATGGCTCCGATCTACTGCTCTAGCATACATTACAAATGAACCAAACTCGAGGTATCAACGGCCTTAGCCGTTGCCTCAAAAGCCGCAACTGTATTTAAAATTTCTTGTGGGGAAATAATGTATGGTTGCTTAAACATAATCGCATCAGCAAAAGCTTCTAACTGAAACTGTAATGCGTTAATCGTTTCAAATTGGAAAACTTCCTCGGGCTTTCCACTGAGATTGAGCAATACCGTATTTTGACCCCGCGCTTCTGCACTACCCTTTGACCCAAAAAGATGGACGCGCCAAAAAACTGGGGAGGGTCTTGGAGATGAAAGTATCCCCGTTGCACCAGACTGAAAATCAAACAGAGCAACCATACTATCCTGTGCACCGCCATTTAACTGTCGATAGATTCCTTGCACACTTTTAATAGGCCCTAACAGGTTCACACAAGCATCGATAATATGAATCCCTGTAGCTGTTAGACTTCCGCCAGGGATGTTTTCGGCGTGATCGCGCCAAGAAGCTTTAAAGTTAGTCAAGTTCTCATTCGTGAAGTTACCCTCGACATGGGTTAAGTCTCCCAACACACCAGAATTTGCAAGCCTTTTTAATTCTTGCATCGAGGGCCAAAAACGCTTGTCATGCCCAACGCCTAATTGCACATTCGCTACGTCGCAAGCTTGCACTGCCTTGAGTGCCTCTGCAACAGTTAGCGCTAAAGGTTTTTCACAAAAGACTGCTTTACCAGTTTTAGCAGCCGCAATGATTTGCTCAACGTGCAGTATATGCGGCGTGGCTAATATGATCGCCGAAATCTGTGGATCGGCTAGTACAGCCTGTGCATCGGCAGTTACATCAAAATTCGCTTCTTTTGCAAAATCATCATATTTCTCAGGATGCTGAACAACACCATATTTAAATTGAATTTTTGTGCTTTTTCCTTGTACCGAACGAACCAGGTTTTTCCCCCAACGTCCTAATCCAAACATCGCAGCATCAATCATTATCTTCTCACTTTTTTCGTGCAAAGCCAGTAATGGCTTCAATTTGATTGATTGCTGCCACATGATCTAATAAACGCTGAGCTGTTTTAGCCATGGCTAAATCGACTAACTTACCATCTACTGTCGTACTAGCTACGCCTCTTGTTAATGCCTCTTCATAAGCAGCAACTACTCGAGAGTAATACTCAATTTGCGCCTGTGTCGGTGTGTAAATCGTGTTCGCATCAGCAATCTGATTGGGATGAATAACCGTTCTTCCCCGAAAGCCTAGGCGACGAGATAGTTGCGTGTCAATGCGAAACCCTTCTGGATCTCGAACATTCGAAAAGACTCCGTCTAGAGGACATTCAAAACCAGCAGCCCGGGCAGACACCAAAGAAAACTGCCGTACAAACATCATCTCAGGACCTTCACTAGTCCAGGTAGCTCCTAAGGAAACATTCATGTCACCATCTTCACCACCACCGTAAATCATACTTTCTATGCGCGTAGAACTTGTCATAATGGCACGCGAATCTAAAACCCCATTAGCACTCTCCATCATCACAATGATAGGCGTACTACCAACCTGAATACCCCGCGCAATCTCCACACTGGCAATCATGCGATCAACCGCCTGCACATCACCAAGGCAGTCTTGCTTGGGCACAATAAAACCTACCAAGCCCTTGGCGCCAACAAACGTTTCAATATCCTCGTGAAAAAATCCGGTCGATAAACTGTTAATCCGAATCCAGCTTCTTTGTCCCATCACCTTTGGCATATATTCCAAAGTCATTTGACGCGCGTTATTTTTTTCAGGGTCTGGAACCGTATCCTCCAAATCAAAGATAAATCCGTCAGCTGGTAAATCAGCTAATTTATTCATCATCCGCTCTTGATTCGCAGGCACAAATAATAAGCTACGCCAAATTTTCATCGTCTATCCTTTTATCTCAACATTTTTTATCAATTTTTCTGCAGTTATTGCTAGTTATTTGACTGCAGTAACTATACTTTCGGACTTAACATCAACAGTCCTGATTCCTGCCAGGCTTTAATTTGATCCTGGGTATATCCTAGTTCTTGCAAAATCTCGCTAGTATGCTCGCCTAATAATGGTGCGGGTCTACGAATAGCTAATGCCCCTGTCTCTAGGATTACTGGATTGCGAACTGCTTGCATCTTACCCATCACGGGATGGTCTACTTCAACTGCAACTTTTCTGGCAATAATATGGGGATCTTCAAAGACCTCTTTAATATTATTCATTCTGGAACATGGCACACCTGCTGCGCGTAACAACTCCTCTAGTTCCTGAACCGCTCTTGAGGCAATCACAGGTGATACCACCTCTAATAAACTGGACTCATTTTGCTTACGCAAAACGTAACTTGAAAAACGTATATCTTCCAACCATGACTCCAAACCCAAAACTTGCATAAAGCGCTTAAATAAAGCGTCATTGGGCGTGCCAATAGCAATATATTGTTGATCACTCGTTAAAAACAATTGATACGGAGCATTTAGACGGTGTTGATGCCCCTGACGCTCAGGGACTTCACCCGTAGCTAGAAAAAATGCCGTCTCCCAAGCAGCAGCCGCAATAGATGCTTCAACTAATGAAACATCAGCAATCTGGCCGCCCCGGCCTCGCAGCACACTAATGAGCCCACTCAAAACCGCATAGGTGGCAAACATCGCGCCAAAAATATCTGCCGTTTGAACCCCGGGTCGCATCGGCATCTCACCAGGCAATCCAGTCACCGATAAAGTTCCAGAAAAAGCCTCTACAATTAAATTTACGCCAGCGCGAGTTCGATCCGGTCCAGACTGTCCAAATCCCGAAGCCGAAACATATACTAAATTGGGGTTAATGGCCTTGAGATCTTGCGCGCCCAAACCTAAAGATTCCAGAACTCCAGGCCGATTATTTTCTAAAAATACATCGGCCTCTTTAGCGAGTTGCCGAACAATTGCAATCGCCTGCGCTTGCTTTAAATCAAGAACTAAGCTACGCTTGTTACGGTTTAAGGCAGCAAAACTTGCACTGTAACCTTGCACCATGGGGGGCATGGCTCGCGTTTGATCACCATTTTTGGGGCGCTCTATCTTAATCACATCCGCACCCATATCACCAAGTAACATACCACAAAAAGGCCCTGCAATAAAGTTACCGATTTCGATAACTTTTATTCCATCCAAAGGTAAAGACATAACACTTCCTAAATAATTACTTCTCTGAAAAATCGATTGTCTGTGCTAGCTTTCTATTTAGCTCAATCTCTGCTGTTACTATTCTGGCAAATTCATCAGGTGTCGAACCAACTACATCAAAGCCCTGATCTAAAAAAGCTTTTTTTGCATCAGGCTGTTCTAACACCTTCGCAATTTCATTACGCATACGCACAACATATTCCTTTGGAACCCCAGCTGGGTACCAATAGCCATAAAAAGGAATATATGTAAAACCTTTCAAACCCGCTTCTTCGGTAGTTGGTAAGTCTGGGAACTCAACCCACCTTTTCTTAGCCGTAATGGCAAAGGCCTTAATCCTGCCAGACTTTAAATGGGGTGCGAGCACTACTCCAGGGCCAATCACCACATCAATTCGACCTGCTAATAGTTCCGTAATCGCTTGCCCAACTCCTTTAAATGGAATATGTTGCAACTTAATCCCGGCACTTGTATTAAAAAACTCAGCGGCAAATTGCATGACATTTCCAACGCCTCCTGAGCCATAGTTATATTTACCTGGATTAGCCTTAGCCTCTTGCAAAAATTCTTGTAAGTTCTTTGCTGGAAAATCGCCTCGGACCGCCACAATAAATCCAACACTATTGGCAATTAAGGTGATCGGCTGAAAATCCTTCACCGGATCATATCCAAGCGACTTACTCACCACCGGCAAACTAGCATGACTAGATGATGTATTCAAAATCGTATAACCATCTGGGCTTGACTTAGCAACTATTTCAGTACCAATCGCCCCACCAGCACCGGGCTTATTATCTAAAATCATGTTCGGTCCAAAAACAGGTGATAGTTTTTGGGCTAAAAATCTGCCTATAAAATCCATGGGGCCGCCTGCCGCGTAAGGCACTACTACCCGAATTGGTTTATTGGGATAATCTTTCGATGCTTGTTGTTGGGCTATAGCCTGATTCATCAACAAAGAAAAAACCAAAGAACAAAGAACTAAACGCCAACGCATTTGGACCATTACTGCCTCCTCATTTTATATTTTCTAATTCTATTTTTTAATGCTCTACTCAAGTAGAGCAATCATTGAAAGCTTATTCACTTCGTACCAGTTTTTCTTCAAACCAATTCCACATATCAGCCACAACCAGCGTTAAATAGTCGCGTTGACAATGTTGTGAGCCACCTTCTTCAGCAGTATAAACGCGCAATGTCTTATCTTTAGATCCGCAAGCGTCAAACTGTTTTTGGGCATCAGCTAAAGGTATTTGCTCATCTTCAGCGCCGTGAACCAATAAAAATGGGCACTTCATTTTTTGCATAACACCATCTAATTTAAAAGGCTCTAAGGCTTTTAATGAGTCCTCTAAAGTATTTGTTCCTAAAATCCAATTAATATGATGCCCAGGAACTGACAAAGAAGTCTTAAACTGCGCCTCGATTCGCCCCTTCCAAGTTTGATAGTAATCCCACTGCGCGCCCCAAGCAATACAGGCCGCGTAGCGCTCGTCCATCGCCGCACATCTCGGCGCGTAATATCCCCCTAAACTAATCGCTACAATACCAATCTTATCGGCGACAACGTCCTTACGCTTTTCTAAATAATCGATACATGCGCTTCCGGCAACCTCATAGTCATACCGTAAATACTTGCCTCGAAACCGAATTGCCTCACCAGTCCCAGGGCCATCCATAATTAGTACAGAAATTCCGCGTTTAATTAAATCTGGCACGCCACGCATAAACTGAATTTCTTTAGTAACGTCTAAGCCATCAAAATAAACGACGCATGGATTTTTTTCTTGAGTGCTATTTTGTGCATGGACAAAATAGCCCGGCAAACTCCCATCAACATAAGGTACTTCAACAATCTCAATCCGATAGTCTGTGTGTTTGATAAATGCATGAAAACAATCAATCCCCTTTTGATAAATACTTAACGCCTTCTCATCCTTAGGAGTTCTGAAGCGCTCAGCCATATGATAGTAGTTAGCAGCCCTTTGATACGCATGCGCCGCTGCAAAACGATGTTTTTTCTGAGCAAACTGATCGGCATAGGCGCGTACACCATCTGCAACTGCCGCACAAGCATCAAACCAAGCCTCGTCATCATCTGGCGCTTTGCCTTTTAATCTTGAGCCAATTTTATGTAACTCGCCAATCTCTGATCCTCCATAGGGCCCAGAACTAAGCATGTTAATAAATGCTGCAGACCAGCGATAATTCCCCGGAAAATACATAAAATAGGGTGGATCTTTTTTCTCAGTCATATTGTCTTCTTATTCTTTGATATTGGCCGCTTTAGCTAACTCAGCATTTTTATTTAATTCAGCTTGTAAAAATTTACGATATCCCTCTGGGGTTAAATTACCAGGCTCATGCCCTTGATTAATAAATAAGTCCTGATTTTCCTTGGTGGCTAATTGTGTCGACAAAATCTCATATAAGCGATTAATAATCGGTGCAGGGGTGCCCTTCGGTGCTAACAACCCATTCCAGTTATAACTTGAATATCCCGATAAGCCTTGCTCAGCAATTGTTGGCATATCAGGTAATAAAGGCGAACGCTTTTCTGAAGTTGCCCCTAATGAAAATAATTTACCCTGCTTGATTTGCTGTATACACGGGCCAAACTGAATAAATGCAATCTGTATATGCCCTGCTAATAAATCATTTAAATATTGGGCCGCACCCTTATAGGGCACATGATTTAATGCAATTCCAGCATGAAATGTAAAGCGCTCCATGCCTAAGTGGCCAATCGTGCCGATACCTGGCGAGCCATAATTAATCTTCCCAGGGTTCGCTTTCGCATAAGCAATAAACTCTTTAACATTTCTTGCAGGCACTGAGGGGTGCACCGCAACACAACTAGCGCTTCTCGCAATGAGCATGATAGGTTCTAAGTCTGTCATTGTGTTGTATGGCATTTGACTGCGGATGGCCGGCGCAACTACCAACGGACCAGGATTGCCAGCCAATAAAGTGTATCCGTCAGGTACGCTTTTAACTGCCTTATCCGTCGCCGGGACGCCACCTGCACCGCCTTGGTTCTCAACAATAAAAGCTTGCCCAAGTACTTGACTTAGCTGCTCAGCAGCCCAACGCCCCTGCACATCCGTTGGACCACCCGGAGCAAAGGGAACAATGATTTTAACTGTCTTATTGGGATAGTTTTGGGAAGTAGTTTGTCCCCAAACTATTTGCGCATTAAGCACACACCCCAAACTGATCACTAAGCTTATGATATATTTTAAATAGCGCATTTATCTCTTTCAAGAACTCCGTTAACTTTTTGGAATCACTGGCAATAAAATATACGATTCATATTTTCCACCAGCATGAATCGTATTTGTACCCGTATTGTAATCAGCGTGATAGTGCATATAAGAAGCACTTCCAACACCGTCACGCGGCTGCACATCTAAGCGCATCTGGTGCCCTTTTTTAAATACCATCGATGTTGGCCAAATTTCGACATCAACCTGCACAATCTCACCAGGCGTTAACCATAATCGGCGTTGATGCTGATGATATGGTCGATAAGGTAAAGTCTTTTCTTGATCTAGCTCTCGGTGTGAAACGCGCAACCAGCCCTTAGCAACTGGCACCGGCGCGCCTTGCTGACCAGTCTCCATGATCTCTTGACCCGCTTCATCAAAGTGCCGCATCGTAATAAATAAATCCATATCCTCAGATGAACTCGAAACCCAGAACGTTGCGCTGAGTGGGCCAGTAATTTCCATATCTTCAGTCATGGCCGGAGTAAAGAGTGCAATACCCATATCCGGTTTAATACCTCCACCCATTACCTGCGCAGAAGCTGCAGAGCTTGACCCCATAGAACCTGAACCGGTAGCAGCGTAGGTACACGAGCTCTCTTTGCTTGGGTTTTTATTAACGAGACTACCTTGGTATGGGCCTGCTCCAGTAGCGCTGGCTATATCAAAATACATCTTCGTCCACTGCGTTCTAGCCAATGGCCATTCTTGCTCTGCACGCCATTCAATCTGATCTGCACCGTGGCGAATAGCTAATTTGACTGGTGGCTCATCCATGATGCCATTTTGCTTACCCTTTAACCAGTAATCTAAAAAGCGTATTTGATCACGACGGCCATCAGCCGTGTAAAAAGGATGGACGTGGCTACCGTTTTGAATACGTAATTTTTTGTTAGGGTTTTTCGAAAGCATGAACGACTCCGTATTACCCCGTAAATGCAATCCCATACCGGTCCAATTGCCAACAGAATAAAAAGGGACTGTAATCTGATCCCAATCCGCCTGGGACTTACTTAAGGCACCACTATCTAAATTATTACTCAACCAAAAATGCAGGGTGTTTCTCTCCCAAGCATTGGTCACTGTCTGACTAGCCCGCCCGACTTGATGATGTAACAGGTGGGCGGTAAACCAGTTCGTCATAAATAAGCAGGTGATCCCACCATGAAATAATGCATCCCGGTAAATATCAGCAAAACCCTCCCACGGAATAATCGCTTTTAATGAAGGTGGTTGCAGGTTTGCAACAAACCACTGATTGATCGCGTAATAAGAAATCCCCAATAAACCAATATTTCCATTACACCAAGGTTGCTTGGCCGCCCATTCGATTGCATCATAAAAGTCTACGGCTTCCGATGCCGACCATGGCTCAAATTGACCCTGAGATTTACCCGAACCACGCGCATCTACACGAACGGAGACATACCCCTCGGGCACCCAAATCTCTGGATTGACTGTCTCCCAGTTCATGTACTCATTACCCTTTTCTTCCAGAGTCGGTGGGGTAGTCCATAATTTATCTTTTTGATAGGGTCCAAAATTTAAAATAGCTGGATACTTACCATCATCCAACGGCCTAAATATATCGGCCTTTAAATTGGCGCCATCACGCATGGCAACATCAACATTCTTATCTAAAATAAAAAGTTCTTTTTTTTCTGAAGTGGTCGTCGTACTCATTTTTAATTCTCTCGTTATCAATATCTGTTAGTCGTATTCAAGCAGCAATAATTTTTAAACAGTTGTTATCAACCAAATTCATTAATTTGGAATTACTGGCAACAATAAGTATGGGCGCATTTCTTTAGAAAAATGTAGGGTATTTTTTCCACCAAAAATTTCCATCGATCGGTCCTTTGTGGCACGATGCCAAAAAGGTCCTACTCCCTTCATCTGATAGGGTGCGTGCGCTACCCCAGCATCTGTTCCGTCGTATTCATAGTCCTTACCACGAATATTCAGACCCAAACGATAACCCTTTGGAATCACAATACTCGTTGGCCAAATTTCGATGTCCAGTTCAACCGGTTGGCCGGGTATGAGAGGCATTTTCTCATCATGGGTATGCCATGGACGGTAAGGTTTGGTCTGCTCTAAGTCTAACTTACGGTGCGAAGCCCTTAACCAGCCTAGAGCAATAGGTGTTCGTGGATCGTTAGAGCCAATAAAGGCGATCTCTTTATTTTGGGGGTCATAGAGTCGTAATGCTAAAAATAAATCAGCATCATTCGTGTCTGAAGAAACCCATAATTTAGCAGCAACTGGACCAGTAATTTCTACATCTTGATCACGCACTGGCGTTAAAAATGTTAAGCCATCGGACTGTGTTTCATAAGACATCGTCGTTTCGGATACAGCACCCGTCTCCGATAAATTCAAATGCGATGGATCTAAATAATATGGCGTCCAGTTCGTCCTAGCTAAAGGCCACTCATTTTCTGCCCGTAATTCAAATTTCTCTCCGGGCCTGCGAATATTCAAAGAAACTTTGGGTTGGTTCTCCCAACCAGATTTTTCACCTTTTAAAAAATGATCAAAGAATTTCTTCTGCAAAGTCGAGCCGTAGCGGCTGTAAAAATGCGTGAAATGGGTATCACCATGCACCTCAAGCCACTTTTGATCCGATGCAGCCTTTAAATAACCCTCGAAATTTCCACGGGTATGTAAGCCTTGGCCACCCCAGTTAGCGGAAGATAATAGCGGTACTTTAACCTTTGAAAAGTCAGCAGTGCGGGACCTGTAATAGTCATCTAATAACTCCCGCTCTAGGGCTTCACCATCAATATTGGCACGATTTTTCTCTAACTGTTCGTCCGATAACGTCAGTGGACCTGCGACTGTTTCACCAGTTATATTATTTTTTGCGCCACGATCGCCAACGCCGTTTTGAACACTGACAACTTGTCGACGATACCAATCTCCGAGGAAGTCACACAAGATCCCACCATGCCGACACAACTCGCGGTAATAATCAGACGAACCCTCCCAAATACACAAGGCAGCAAGATGTTTTGGCTGAGTAGCAGCCACTGTCCATTGATTCATCGCGTAGTATGAAATACCGTTCACACCCACCTTACCATTGCTCCAAGCTTGTGTTCCGGCCCATTCAATACATTCATGAAAATCTTGTGTCTCCTGCACAGACCAACAGTCAATCACACCCGGTGAGCGTCCCGCCCCTCTGGAGTCCACCCTCAAACAAATATAGCCATCTGGAACCCAAACTTCTGGATCGACCAACTCCCAATTTTGATAATTATTCGATGATGTTTCTAGGATCTCTGGAACAGCTTTAACTACCCGCGTCCATTGACTCTTATAACCCTCTCTAAAGTCTAAACCCTTCGCATAGGGTCCATAAGTAATAATGACTGGATATTTCTCTTGTCCAAGCGGTCGAAACACATCGGCCCGAAGTACCGTTCCATCTGACATCGTAATGGGCATATCCCACTCAATTTGCATGCCATCCCTGACTTCGCTTTTCATTTGTTCCATAGTCGTCTCATTTTTCTTTTCGATTAAAACTGTATCAATTATTTAAGGCATCACCCATCTGAACTACTAACTCTTTCCACTTAGCACGATCTTTGATTAAAAACTCTTTAAAGTTTTGTGGCGATACTTTAGCAACATCAAAACCAAAAAAATCAATCACTTTCGAAGTGTATTCTTCTGACTGCGTAATCTCCCAAACTTGTCTAGAAAAAACTCGAATAATATCTGGGGATGTTCTTGCCGGCGCAACTATTCCAAACCATCCCCTAGATTCAAATTGAGGCATTCCTAGTTCTGCAAAAGTTGGTACATTCGGTAAAGATTTGATGCGTTCTGGACCTGCAATCCCAATCGCTCTGACCTTGCCAGACTTAATAAATGGCAATGGTCCAGCAACCGTAGAGATCATGACTTGCACATTTCCAGCTACTAAATCTGTCGTTGCTGGCGGCGCTCCAGTATATGGAACGTGAATCATTTTAATGTTTAACGCTTTACTGAGTGTCTCTAAAGCGATGTGGGATTGACTCCCAAACCCAATGGATGCATAACTCACAGAATTGGGCGCCTTACTTGCAACCGCTTGTAAATCTTGTATTGTTTTAACTGGAAAATTGGGGTTAACCGTTAGAACTTGACTAAACTGGGCAACCATCGTCACTGCCGCAAAATCTTTGGCAGCATCGTAGGGGAGGGTTTTTTGAGTGGCTGGCGCCAAAGACAAACCAGCATCACTTCCAAGTAAAAAGGTGTAGCCATCTGGCGCAGATTTAGCAACGAATTGCGAAGCAATTGCTGCGTTAGCACCAGGCTTATTTTCAACGATCACTGTGTAACCGTGTTTCTTATTCAGTGCCTCTGCTAAGGGCCTTACTAGACTATCTGCGGGCCCACCGGCCGGGAAAGGAACAACAATCTTGATCGGCTTAATCGGCCAAGTATCTGCTAATACTGGCGCAGATAGTGTTAGCAGATACCCTAAGCTACTTACGATTAATATGAATAGAATCCTTGCTTTTGTTAAACCACCTTGGATGACACAGCGCAAATTCTGTGTCGAAATGCATTCTTTAAAACGACCTGTTTGACTCACAATTGCCTCTTCTTTGTATTGTATTTCTTGGTGATTACTTAAAAGTATGCCTGTCCTCTAGAAACAGTCGGTTCCCAATCATTCTCAGACCAAGGACCATCACCATTTTCTTTAATATAGGCAATCTTACCTTTTTTATTAGGCTGATGGGTGCCTGCAAAAAATCCTTGTAACCAATCAAATACATAGTCATGACAATCCAGACCACCCAGATTACTAATCCCCCAAAGTGGGTGATATTGATTTTCAAATACCCACATCTCTTTAGGTACTTTTAGGTCTTCAAAAGCCTCGATTGCTTCCTCTAATGGACATAAAGGGTCAAACTCACCAGTAACCAAAAGAGTCGGGCACTGAATTTTCTCTAAATGGCCGCGTACTGTCATATCCTTAGCAACCTCTTCATCAAATCGCTCCTCATCCTCATAACCAGCCATATACATAAACATTTGCTTAAAACGCGGGGATGATTGCGTAAAAATTGTATTATTTGGATTAAAGCAGGCTACAGAAGATACAACAACCGCCGCACGATGATCGTAACTCGATAAACGCAGTGACCAATAACTTCCCATACTGATGCCGTAAATTGCGATCTTATCACCATCAATTTCTGGGCGTGTTTTTAAATAACTAATGACTGCTGCGCCAGCTCTTTCGTAGTTATCGCCGACTGAGCGAATCTTTTGAATATTCGAATTACCCTGACCAGGACCGTCCATGGCCAGAACATGAAAACCCCGCGCAATACCAATATTATGATAAGCCTTTGGAAACGCCTCTTTTGTTTGGTCCATGCCAGGTACATAAATGACAACCGGTGCTTTACGTCGATCTGGTAACAAATGCAATAAGCAAGAAATTGTTTTGCCGTCATCAAATTCCACTTCAACGCGCTCTATCGGATAAGGTGCAGACTTTATCCGTAAGTCAACCATTTCTGACATCTTGGCATACAAGTGTTTTTTTACTGGGTGATCATCAAAATAAATTGGGTGCTGTGCCATTCGGTACGCTTCAATAGCATGATCAAAATGATATGTGGCAGTCGAATACGTTCCCCTGGCCTGTGCTATCTTTGCTAAACGCTCATGCCGCTCACCCGTCTCACGCCAAATCTTTGGATACATCCGATAATTTCGAGCACGTTTTCCAGCAGGCACTTCCGCATCATCGCGTTCAAAATTTTGAACGCGGCCGCGCATATTCAATGCCAAATCCAACATCCACTGTTGATTATCACGCTCAGTTCTTAACTTCTTAATCATTTGGTCTCCAAATATAAAATAATTTAAATATTATTATGCATCATTTACTTTTTTCTCAAGTGAATTTATCAACCGAAGAATTTCAAAAGATAACTCTTCTAGCCCATTTTGAAGGTATTTACACAATAAATCATTTTTTTACTCGATTTTTATGGTGCCTACTGGCTCAAAAATACGCTAACTTATTTGAACAGTTCATCAAGATATCATGATTGAACTTCCAATCAAGTTGTGGTGCTTGAATAATATTCGTAATACCCCACGCGATATACAGAAAATTAAGCGTAAAAATATGACAACCTTGGTATATCAGTATTTTCCAAAACCTCAGCAATTTTTACTTGATTCGAAGAACGATTTACCTTTGTATTTACTCAACTTGGTAAGCTAAACTATAGCAAACTTTTTAAAATGACTTCGGTCTAACTTTTTAGTTTGCAACTACTAAGCCCTTCAATTTGGGATTCTTTTCCAACCCATCAAAGAAGTGGAATGTTGTCATTTTTAAGGCAATACGTTGCTTGTGGAAGAGTTTTTTCAAAATTACTACTTCAAAATTCAATGGAACACGAAGCCATGGAAGGGCAATTTTAAAATAATGGCCTAGTCAAGGATGGCCATAAAAGATAAACAAAAAACCTACTATTCTAGGATTAATGAAATTTAGTAGCCGCTTTTCTAATTTAAGATAGTATAGTAGGCTAATCATGTTGAGGCTTATATTACAGTTTCTGCCTCAAATCTCTGATATTTCCTCAACCTGCTCAAGACAGCTTACATTAGCCCGAGAAATAAAAAAACGCTATAAATATATAGGGCAATCAAGGC
>Ga0209356_1000449_pt1 | contig 16041 bp, 19 predicted proteins | sample LauGreFaBDMM15SN_2_FD_188213 | JGI IMG/M metagenome (GOLD analysis project Ga0209356, IMG submission 188213) | Freshwater lake microbial communities from Lake Michigan, USA - Fa13.BD.MM15.SN (SPAdes) (version 2) | ecosystem: Environmental > Aquatic > Freshwater > Lake | place: Lake Michigan, USA...
GAACCCAGCGTGGGCGTATGCAAAAGATTATCTGGTTAAGAGATGAACAACAATACAGTAACAAAGCATAAGTTTTATTATGGTGAAGAAACCTACACCATCTGTATCACGATTGACGATTGGTGGCTTGAAGAGCCGGTGGATATGTCGGAACGGATGATGCGAACTGGCGAGGAGTTTGCTATCGAACATAGAACAAATTAAATTTTGTATGAAAGTAAGAATTACTCATTTAGACGGCAAACTTCCAAATCTTGCCCTAATGAAGTTATCTGCTTGGCATAAAAAACAAGGCGACCAAGTATATTTCAGCAAATCAATACAAAAAGAACTTTGGGAGGGAGATTACGACAGAGTATATGGAAGCTCAATCTTTGCTTGGAGCAAGCCAGCAAGAGACTTGTTTCTAGCAAACTTCCCAAACGCAACCATTGGGGGAACTGGATCGGGTAAAGTCCAGACCATAGAGGAAATTACTGGGACAGATTTTGATGAATACGATTATTCAATATATCCATCATTCAAGCAATCAATAGGCTTTAGCCAAAGAGGTTGCCGCCTCAAATGCTCATTTTGTGTTGTGCCAACCAAAGAGGGAAGAATAAGAGACAATTCATCAATAAGGCAAATTTGGAGGGGCGAGCCGTACCCCAAGCAAATTATATTACTAGACAACGATTTTTTTGGGCAACCAAGCTGGAAGCAAAAGACAGAGGAGATTCTAGAAAACGATTTTGAGGTTTCATTTAACCAAGGGATAAATGTTCGCTTAATTCACAAAGAGGGAGCGAATGAATTGGCGAAGATAAAATATAGGGATGACCAGTTTAAGAGCAAAAGAATCTACACGGCTTGGGACAACAGAAAAGACGAAGCCATATTCTTGCGTGGGATAAATACGCTTATGGATGCTGGGATAAAGCCACAACATATTATGGTTTATTTTCTTTGTGGATATTGGCCGGGTGAGAAATTTGAGGACATTTATTACAGATTCGAGACAATGGATAAAATGGGATTATTGCCCTACCCAATGGTGTATAATAACGACAACCCAGAGCTAAAGAAATTCCAAAGGTGGGTGATCCGTAGATATTACAAGTTTATACCTTGGGATGACTATTCTAATGGTGGCGATTCATATTCTAAAAAGTATGAGAACCAACTCACTCTTGCGATATGAACCAGATTGATGAGGCCAAGAACTTCGCTCGTCTGTTGTTTGAGCCAAGGGAACAACTCTCAATCCCAGAATGGGCAGAGAAAAACTTAACCCTTTCAGCTAGGGTAACGAACATACCCGGAGCTTATTCGACAACACTCACGCCCTATGTTCGTGAACCCCTAGAGGCTTTTGGCGATGATTCAATTCGGAGGGTTGTGTTGGTCTGGGGAGCGCAGACCTCAAAGACGACAACGATTCTCGCCGGCCTAGCCTACCGAGTAGCAGAGCGGCCTTGCCCGGTCTTGTGGGTGATGCCCTCGGAACATCTAGCTCGATCATTTACAGAAACTCGCTGGCTTCCGATGGTTGACGATTGCCCAGCCCTAGCCAAAGAACGGCCAGAAAATACAGACCGAATCAAAATCCTAGAGCAACATTTCAAGCGATGCTCGGTCTGGTGGGCGGGAACAAGTGCCTCGGCTCTTTCTAGTCGCTCGATTGCTTTGCTCTGTATGGATGAGGTGGACAAGTTTCCAGAGCAAGCAGGGTCGGGGAGGGAAGCCAATCCGGTGCAGTTAGCAGAGGCACGAGTCAGCACCTACCCCAATCATTTAATCATAGCAACCAGCACCCCGACAACTGCCGACTCAATAATCTGGGCTGAATGGCAGAAGGGCGATATGCGTTTCTATTTTGTGCCTTGCCCCCATTGTGGATTAAAACAAAAACTAATTTGGGGACAAGTGAAGTGGGATGAATCAGCCAAGATAGAAGATGGCGTTTATGATTACGCCCTAGTGAAATCCTCGACCTACTACGAATGCGAGGGATGCAAGGGCAAGATTCAAGACGGCCAGAAAACCAAGATGCTCCGAGAGGGGGAGTGGAGGGCAACCAATCCCAAGGGCGAACCAGCCAGACGCTCGTATCACCTCAACGGCCTATACGCCCCTTGGGTATCCTTCGGGAGCTTGGCAGTCAAGTTCCTGCAAGATAAGCACAGCGGGATTATCGGCCTGCAAGATTTTGTGAACCGAGTCCTAGCCGAGCCGTGGATGGAACACGAATCAGAAAAGATGCAGATCGTTCCCGGTGCTTACAAGATGGGCGAGGTTCGGATGGGGGATAAGCTCATTATGAGTTGCGACATCCAAGAGGCGGGGGGCTTCCACGCTTGGTGCGTTGTGAGGGCTTGGGATTTAGAGGGCAAACCAAGGCTCGTGTGGGCGGGTAGACTAGAAACTTGGGGCGACATAAAGGCAAAGCAAGATGAGTTTGGCGTTGAGGATAAGTGCGTCTTAATCGACTCGGGCGATCAAACCCGAGATGTATATTTGAATTGTTGCAAGAATGGCTGGGTTGCGTTGGTCGGCTCGGACAAGACCAGCTTCTCCGAGATCGTGAATGAGCAGAAGGTTCAAAGGCCATACGCTCGAATCGCAAATGGCGACCCCTTCTCTGGTAAGGCAGTTCAATCCAAGGCAGGATGGAAGTGGAAGCTATGCCCGATTTGGCGATGGTCGAACCCATCAATCAAAGACATCCTCTCCCAACTTCTCAAAGAGGAGGGCTTCATCGCCCTAGATACGCCGGATGTTTGGAAGGTGCATATCGAAGCAGAGGTGAAGGTAAGAGTGAAAAATCCTATGACTGGCAGGGAAAGACTTGTCTGGAAGCAAGTCGGGAGGCACAATCATTTAATGGACTGCGAATGCATGAACATCGTGGGGGCGGCACTCCACGGACGGCTCAAGGTTTCACCCGCAAGTTTGACAGAGGAGATTGAGAATGGCGAAGGGTGATTTCATCGGGCTACCCCTTGCCACCCTCACTTCATTGCGTGATAAATATATCACTTGCCTAGAAGCGATAGCGGTGGCGGGTTCAAGCTATTCGATAGCTGGTCGTTCGTTTTCAAGAGCGAATCTCGGTGAGGTGAGAGATACGATTATGGAACTGACCCTAGCCATTCAACAAGCGACTGGCACTAGGGTTCGCACAACCTACGCAAATTTCGGCTCGTGAAAAAAGCCTCTCTCAATCTGATCGATAAGGCGATTGCCTTTGTAAATCCTCAAGGGGCAGTTGATAGGCTTGTTGCTCGTCAAAGGATTAAGAACTTCGAGTATGATGCGGTAAAGTATTCAAGGCAACGCAAAGGGCCGAGTCAGTTGTCGGGTGCGGAAGATTATCGTTCCAATTATGACCGAGTGGAGTTAATGAAAAGGGCGAGGGATTTGGCAGAGAATGTCGGCCTTGTTCGCTCCATCCTTATGAAGTTCGCCAGCCACACCGCCGCAAACATTTCCTACCAAGCCCGAACCGAGAACCCCGAAGTCAATACCGAGGTCGAGGCATATTGGGCTGATTGGTGGGACAAGTGCGATATTTCCACAAGGCATACTGGTTCGACACTTATGCAAGTGGCGATGATGTCTATGTTGCGAGATGGTGATTTTCTTTTTGTACTTGTGCGAGATTCTGATGGCAACTTAAAAATACAAGGCATTGAGGGCGATAGACTTGGCGACCCATTCAAGGTCTACACAAGCTCGGAGTTAATTGGTGGAATCCACATCGATCAAAGGACTGGCTCGCCTACAGCTTACGACATTTACAGCAGAAGCATTGGCGATATGTACACCTACCAAGCAACGATTCCAGCAAGCCAAGCCTTCCATTTGTTCGACCCACTCCGCATTGACCAGTACCGAGGAATCTCCGCTTTCCATACCGCAATCAATGACGCAACCGATATTCACGAAATCGTAGGATTCGAGAAGATGTCGGCCAAGGTTGCTTCTAGCCAGAGCGCAATCATAAAGAGGAATAATAACAATGCCTCGGATCTCTCGTCGCTCACAAACGACCAAGACATTAACGGAAGCGCAATCAAGCTCGAAGCGATTGAGTCTGGCAAAATCTCTTACCTAGAACCGGGTGAAGATATTGTGTTCCCCGATGGGCCGAGCCGTCCCTCCGGTGCGTTTGCAGAGTTCCACAAGATTCTACTCCGCAACATTTGCTTGGGCGTTGGAATTCCTTACAGCTTCGCCGTTGACCCTTCCGCTATGTCCGGCCCGACAGCCCGCCTTGAGATGCAACAAGCAGGGCGCACCTTCCGCAGATACCAGAAGCTCCTAGATGATAAAGTGCTTCGACCGATTAAGAACATCGTGATTGCCGATGGAGTTGCAAGGGGATTGATCGAAAAGAATGTTGGGAGCAGAACGACAAGGGGCATCTTTAACTTTGGGGCGAATGTCTCTATTGATTTGGGCCGCGAATCTGCCTCTGCTATCTCCGAGTTTAAGACCGGACTCCGAACCGCCGCAGATATTTACGCAGAACGCGGCCAAGACTTCGAGAGCGCTATGAGACAGAGGGCGATTGAAGCCAAACTAATTAAAGACTTGGCAGAGAAGTACGGCGTAGCCCCAGAAACCATTTCTGATATTGTTACCCCAACGCCCCCACAACCGCAACTACCTCCTGCCCCCGCACCCAAACCAGTAGCACCCATAGAGGATAAACCAGAGGAGGGCGAGGATGAGGGAGGCGATCAGAAGCCAATTCCAGAAGACCCCATCGAACCATCCTCCGAAGAATTAGAAGTTAAAAAAAAAGATACTGAAGAGGCACTAGCAAAACTAGACCCAGCATCCATCAAGATGCTGATTGAGGGAATGATGGGCGGGATTGAGTTGGCAAAGTACGATGGGATAGATTTTACCCCACCACAAGGGGCTAGGGATGCCGCCAAAAGAGCCTTGGATATTAGAGAGACAAAACCACCCAGCCAAAGGGGAATGACCCCAGTAGGCATCGCCAGAGCTAGGGACTTGCAAAATGGCGTGAAGCTATCGCCCGACACAGTAAGGCGAATGCTCAACTTTCTAACTCGCCACGAAGTCGACAAGAAGGGGGCAACTTGGGACGAGCAGGGCAAGGGCTGGCAAGCGTGGCACGGCTGGGGTGGAGATGCTGGCTTTTCTTGGGCAAGAAAAGTAGTTGGACAGATGGAAGCAAGGGACAAGAAGGAACTGGCCGAACCAGCCTCTTGCCCAATCGCAACCCAAGACATTAAAACAAATCTAGCCAATAGGCAGACAGCCGTGGACGATGCGAACTACGGCCCAGCCAATCCTAACGAACCCAACGAGGATTACTGGAAAGCCAAGGCAGACGAGTTCCAAGGGGATGTAGTAACGGCCAAAAAGATGCTTTGCGGTAATTGTGCGGCTTTCGACCAGAGGAGCAAAGTTCTAGGGTGCATTAAGAAGGGGATTGGAGAGGATGCAAACGAGGTCGCTATTGGTGGCGATCTGGGTTACTGCGAGATATTTGATTTTAAGTGTGCGGCCAAAAGGACTTGTGACGCTTGGATTGTTGGCGGGCCGATTACAGACAAGAAGGAAGAACTTGCCAGACCAGCAAGCCAAACCCCAGCCCCTCCCAAGGAACGAATCAAAGGCTCAAAGGAGAACCCCAAAGGCACGGCATCGACCAGAAGCAAGGCTGGTGACATAGAGATTTCAGAGCAGAACGAAGAAGCCCTCAAGAACAAGATTGCCGAGTTCAAAGACAAGCACCCCTCACGGAAAGCCCCTACCCTTGGAGCATTGAAGAAAGTGTTTCGTAGGGGGGCGGGTGCGTTCTCCACTAGCTTTAGGCCGACGATTACCGGGGGGAAGCCCAACTCAAGGAATGCTTGGGCGATGGCTAGGGTGAACAAGTTTCTCAAGATGGCGGGTGGGGGTGAGGTTAAAGAAAGCTATCGCAAGGCAGACGGCGATCTCCTTTGACACTAACTCGATGATTTATGCCCCTGCCCATTCCCTCCGCTGACGAATCCGAACAAGACTTTGTATCCCGCTTTATGGGGGACGAGCAAGCCATCGGCGACTTTCCAGACGATCAGCAAAGGGCGGCGGTTGCCTATTCCACCTACCGGGACGAGGAGATGGACGAAATGGAGCTAGGGGGGGTGAGCATTTTGGAGGTGGGAGAGGCCAAAGGACACGACCTTTTCGTGGATAAGACCAGCCTAGAGACTGCCCTCAAACTTATGAGCAACGCCAAGAATGGCGTGAAAGTTAAGATGAACCACGGAAGCGGATTGGACGCAGTTGTCGGCTTTGCCCGCAACCCCCGCATCGATGGAGACAAGCTGGTTGCCGACCTTCGCCTCCTCCGCAACTCCCCCCACTACGGCCTAATCAAAGAGATGGCCTCCGAAGCCCCAGACCAGTTCGGCGTTTCCCTAGCCTTTGTTAATGAGTCCGAGACGATTGATGGCAAGGATTACATTCGCCCCCAGAGCATTGCCTCTGCTGATTTAGTTTCCTCCCCTGCGGCCACCAATGGCCTCTTTGAAGAAATGGTAAAGTTTATGGAAAAGCTGGGATATGTTCAGGGAGGCAAGAGCATCCCAGCCGTAGCCAAAGAAGCCGTGGAGGAAGCTCCACTTGACAAAAAGGACAAAACCAATATGGAAAACACAGATTACAAAAAAGATATGGACGAAATTAAAGTTCGTCTCTCTGCCTTGGAAGAGGCAATGAAACCCAAGGATGAGGAAAAGAAAGAGGAGATGGGCGAACATACCTCTGAGAAACCCACCGAGGAAAAGACCGAGGACAAGAAAGAAATGATGAAGGACGAAAAGAAGGACGAGGAGATGAGCGAAGTGGTGAAGAAAGTTCTCACCGAGTTCGGCATCAAGCCCATTCCCGCCTCGCCCTCCATTGAAGTTCCTTCCGAGAAAAAGGAAGAACCCAAAACTTTTGAAGCACTCGTGGCCGCCCACAGCGATTACGGAACTTCAAAGCTCAAGGCCATGCAAGCCGTGATGCTCTCAAACCCCAAGGAATATAGCGAGGCTCTGTCTCGTGGTATTACCAAACTCTAAAACAAAGGATAAAAGAAAATGTCTACTCAAATTGATGGTAATTTTCGCACATTCGGCTCGGCTTCTGCCATCTCGGCGTACCGATTCGTTCAGCCCGACACCACCACGGCTGGCTTCGTTAATGTTGCGGTAACTGGTGCAACCAAAGCTATCGGCGTAACTCAAGAAGATGTTGTCGCTGGTGGTTTCGTAGCAGTTAAGTTGTTCCACCCCACCTTCTTCGCAACCGTCTCCGGCGTTGCGGCAGTCGGTGATACTTTGAAATTCGACGCTACTGGCTTGGTGACCACATTGGCCGCCAACCTAGTGACGGCTGGTGTTGCACTCGAAGCGGCTACAAGTTCGTCAGCCGTTATCGAAATCGCAATCCCGATGTTCTAAACAACAACAACAAACAAAAGAAAGAATAATATAAAATGAGCTTTATTTCTAGCGGTGGTTCTGCCACCATTCGTGCAGACATTAACCAAGCCCTCATAGAATCTCCCGCAGAGATCGGCTTGATCGGTGCGGAAGTTCTTCCTCTCTTGCCCGTTCCGGCAAAGAGCGGTCAGTACCTCAAAGTGCAGACGGCTGATGCCGCTCTGTTAGATGCCGATGCGGCGAAGCGTACTGCTGGTTCTGAATACGCTCGTGCGGCTCGGAAATTCACTTCCGATACCTACGATTGTATTGAGACTGGCTTGGAGGAGTTGCTTGACGATTCCTTCCGTGCTGATGCTAACCGCTTCTTCCAAATCGAGGCAGAAACAGCGAGGTTCTTGCTCCGACAAGTTAAGCTCTCCCACGAAAAGCGGGTGGCTGATTTGTTGTTTGCAACAACGACTCCTTTCACCTCGGCTGATTTAAGCCCCACGGCTAACTACACCGAAGCTAACTTGGCAACCATCAACGCCCCTGCGGATGTTGCGGCTGGCAAGCTCGCCTTGAACAAGCTCGGATATGCGGCCAATGCGGTAATTATGTCGGCCAATGTGTACGAGCGGGTTCGTCGTACCACCCTCCTTCAGAATCAGTTCTACGGAGTTGTGTCGAATACTGGCGGTCGTCTCCTAGACGAAGCACAGATTGCCGAAGCGTTCGGTGTGGATAAAGTCTACATCGGTCGTGCGGCGATCAACTCTGCTAACAAGAACAAGGCGTACTCTGGTTCGTTCATTGTTCCGGACACCAAGATTGTTGTTGCGAATATCTCTAGCGGTCAGTTCACCGCTGGCGGCATCGGACGCACCTTGGTCTGGTCGGAAGATGCTCCCGGTGGTTTCGTCTCCGAGAGCTATCGTGACGAGGCTCGTCGCTCGAATGTTCTCCGTGTTCGTATGAACACAGCCGAGAAAGTCATTGACGCAAACGCCGCCGTCCGTATCACCACGACCTACAGCTAAAGATTGGTTGGTTGTTTCCTCCGAAGAAGGGGGAGCAGGGGAAACCTTGCTCCTCCTTTTTCTTTTTGACATTAGGATAATAAAACTATGGCAGACCTTACAAATTCCGAACCTTACTACGACCAGATTTCCCACGCCGCCAGACCCGGCACAAGGTATGTGGTCACAACTGGAACAGCAATCACAACCCCCAACGAGTTCGCTGGGATTTATGTTGTTTCAGATGCAAAGTTCGCAAGCATCTCCTCTGCTGTAACTGGCTTTTCGAGCCTTGCTAATGCTACTGCGGCCTCTGCTTCCACCATTAACGCAGGGATTTATCTTGCTGGCACTTGCACAGCATTCTCTATTCATAGCGGAATTGTTCTTGGCATCGGTGACTAAAGTTCTGTAAGGTTAAATCCTTATGATGATTAAAGGTGGTATTCGCATTGGCGGGTTAAGTATCAGAACAACTGCATTCTCCCCAGCCAATTTATCGGGCCTATCCCTATGGCTCAAGGCTGACGCTGGTGTAACAACAAGCGGTTCTAATGTAACAGCTTGGGCCGATCAAAGTGGTAATGGGAGAACAGTAACACTCACCAACTCTCCAACTTTCACAGCAAGCTCCATAAATGGCAAGCCAACAATAGACTTTAATGGTTCTACACAATATGTAAATGCATTAACACCGGCTTTTGCTGGTAATAATAACTTTAGCTTGATTTGGGTTTTCAAATATGTTGGTGATAGCGTTAATTCAGATCCATACGACCCCTATTCTCCGAGTGTTTCATTTTTGTCAGATACTGGAGATGATCAAGGAACATTTCATTATATAAAAAATGACAGCAAGTTTCCAGCGTCCTATCCTATGTTTTTAACTCAAGGATGGACACAGTATGATTACAATGAAGGATTTACATATTCAGATGGTTCTAATTATATTTTAGAATTTATATCAAATCAAAGCTCTGGCTTTTATTCTGTTTTTCGCAACGCCACATTAGAAGGATCTGAAGCAATAGGCACAGCTGCAAGTTCCGATGTGATTGGCATACGAATTGCTGGTCAGGAAGATCCACCCCGCTTCGGGAATATAAAGATGGCTGAAATTATCGTCTATAATTCAACCTTAACATCTCCGCAATTAACCCAAATAAGAAACTACCTTAACACTAAATATGCAATTTATTAAGAATAACTAAACTGATTTAATTGACATCCTCTAGCAATTAGAAATCCTATCTAAATGAAATATCCTATTTCAGTCTATCTAATAGCAGGGAATGAAGAAGAATATATTGAGCGTTGCCTCAAATCGTTTGCCCCCATCGCAAAAGAAATGGTTGTTTGTATTTCTAGGGGGTCAGCTACGCCAGATAAGACCGAGGAAATTGCGAGTGGGCTTGGAGCGAAGATCGTTCACTACCAGAATAAAAGAACTGATTGGAATCACATAGACGATTTTGCCACGGCAAGGAACACGGCTCTTGAGGCTTGCTCAAGCGAATGGTGTTTATGGGTCGATGCTGACGATGTGATGGCCGAGGATGGGGCGAAGGTAATCGAAGAGGCTATTGACCTTGCCATTCAAAAAGACGCTCACCTAGTGGCGTTAAAATACAATGTGGACAACGCTGGCCTCATTCCCCTCCGAGAGGAAATCTCCAAGAAAGGCACTTGTAGTTGGAAGAACCGAGTTCACGAAATGCTAGTTTGCAAAGAGCCAAACAAGACGATTGGTGTGGATAAGATTTTCCGAATTCACAAACCCCACGGATACAAGCCGAGGAGTGCAGAGAGGAACTTGAACATCTTGGCCGATACGCTTGCCCCAGCCGCCAACTCCCTTTACTACCAAGCCCAAGAGTATTTTCTGTCTGGGCAGATTGAAAAGTGCATTGATTCGAGTATGCGAGCGTTGGCATTCCCAGAACTAGAGGACACGCTTCGCTACGATGTGCTTTGCAACTTGGGGAGAGTTGCACCAGAAAACGAGAGGCTTTCTTATCTCGGCCAAGCCGTGGCTCTACAACCCGATAGGCGAGAGGCTCATTTCTATATCGCTAATCATTGGTCTGGGAAGGGAAGCTGGATTAAGGCGTATGGGGCAGTTCGTTCTTGTCTGACCCTGCATCGCCCCAAAGCCCACTACTGGAATCTTGTTGAGGCAATCTACAACTGGCAAGCGATGGACTTGTACGAAACCGCATCGGTATGCGTTGGAGAAACTGCCGAGGCAGAAAAGATTAAGAAGATGCGACCAACCCCCAAGATCAGCATTGTTCACGCGACTAGGGGCAGACCGCAGATTGCTTGGCAGAGGCGATGGATGTGGCTTTCTTTGGCCGAGAAGCCCCTAGAAATTGAGTGGCTTTTTATGGTCGATCACAACGACCCAACCGACTACACCCCCCACCAAGCCATTAGGTGCAATCCGGGTGGGATGATTAACGCTTGGAACGCAGGGGCAAAAATAGCCAAAGGGGAGATTATCGTTCAAATGAGCGATGATTGGACACCCCCACGCCATTGGGATGCCCTAATTTCGACCGCTATGGGGGACACAGCGGGGGAGAAAGTGCTGGCAGTATCAGATGGCCTACGAACCGACAAACTGCTTTGTATGGCGATTCTGACGCAATCTAGGCTGAAGAAGCAAGGGCATCTATTCCACCCCGACTACCAAGACTCGGACGGCATCTATTCCGACAACGAGTTCACGGATAGAGCCTATGCAGAACAAGCCGTGGTTGAGGCTAGACATATCGAGTTTAAGCACGATAACCCTATGTTTAATGGTGGGCAACCAGACGAACAACTAAAGAACCACAACAAGCCGGAGTTCTACGAGAAAGGAAAAGCAATCTATGAAAAGCGCAAAGCCAGCAATTGGATGTAGAAAAGCAAAAAAGGGGGAAGATACCAAGGGGCTTGGTATAATTAAATTCGGCAAGTCTCGCCTTGACCCCACCAAGTATGTAAAGGTTGATATTACCTATGACGAAAAAGCAGAGAAAGATTTGTATGAGTGCGGGATGATTGCGTTGAGGCACGACAAGGAAGCAGTTATTCAATATGTGATCGTGAAGGCTCTTACTGGATACGCAAAGTGCAAGAAATAAGCATCCACGACCCATTTGGTAGGGCATTAGCTAGATATACTTACAACCTTGATGTTGGCCTAGAAATCGGGGGAGGAACTGGGGACGGCTCAACTCAATGTATTCGGACAAAAAAACTATTCAGCATTGAGAACCACCCAGACCGCATAGGCCGTCACTCGATGAACCTATCTGCAAGAGGTGGTGTTGCCATCAATGGCACGGCAACCCTATCGAAACTCTGGATGAACAAGAACGATATCGAGGAATTTTATAGGACTATCAAAACAAATCTCAACCAATACCCGCTCGAAACAGTTCTAGGCTGGCACAATGTCTGCCTAGAGACTGCCTTCCCATATTCAACCAACGCCATCGAGGACATTCACTTTGAGCATAATGTAGATTTTAACTTTGTGCTGATTGATGGCTCTCCCTTTTCTGGTGAGGCCGAACTCCGTTGCGTTCGCCCCTTCCTAGCGGAGAAGGCAATCATCGCATTGGACGACATTAACGACATTAAGAATTTAGCGAACTATAACAAGCTCAAGGGATTTGCCAAACTGCTTTGGGAAGATTGGTCGGTGCGTAATGGTGCGGCCATCTTTGAGCTATGACCAAGGGAATCATCACATCAGAATCACCCGAAATCCATTGGCAACATCTTAATGTGGCTGGCGGTAGGGTGCTTGACTTGGGGTGTGCGTTCTGGACAGAAGCAGAAAGGCAAGAGGCCAACGGAACGACCAAGTATTTTCTATCACAAAAGCCAGAGTTTTATATGGGGGTGGACATGAACCAAGGAGACATTCAAACCCTTTCTCAACAATACCCACAAGGAAAGTTCTTGTGCGAAAAGGCAGACTCCGCACCTCAAATGAACACTTGGATAACAGAGAACTCTATCACCCACATTAAGTGCGACATCGAAGGAGACGAGACTCAGCTTCTGCAAATTGGGAATGTCCACAATCTAAAAGAAATTGCCATTGAGCTACACTATTCAGATACTTGGCTAAAGGAGTTCATTGCTTGGTTTGATTCGATTGGGTTTGAGTGCTACCGCCACGACTCGGTTTCTTTCTGTCCAGAGATTAGCGTTATCTATGGTCGATTGAAATGCTGACCATCTTTACCATCGTCCTCAATGGGATGCCCTATATCCAGAGGCATCTAGCAGAATTTCAGAAGCTCAAGATTCCTTGGCAATGGAGGATTGTCGAGGGAGTGGCCGAGCCTCTTGGATGCACCCGCTGGTGCAAGCAAGTTCCAGACAAGTATCACAAGAACTTTATAAGCGTGGACGGAACGCACGAATATCTTGAGAGCATTAAGGACAAGAATGTTTCAGTCTGTTGGCAGGCCAAGCCCTTCCCCGGCAAGCTAGCGATGATTAGTGAGGCGTTGAAGGGGGTGGAGGGGGGTGTTGTGATGGAGATTGATTCTGACGAGATATGGAGAGCCGACCAACTAGAGGCAATCTTCGGGCATCTCAAGGGATGCGAGGAGGGGCGAGCAATGCAATTCCATTGTAACTACTATGTCGGGCAGAATAAAAAAGTAGTGACTAGGGAAGGATTTGCTTCGCATTGGTACGAATGGTTGAGGGCTTGGAAGTGGGGCAGGGGAGTTGAGTTTGTTAGCCACGAACCACCCAAGCTGAATGTCCAGTCAATGATGATTCCAAGGGGAGTGACTGAAACTTGGGGGCTTACCTTTGACCACTTCGCCTATGCCACAAAGGAGCAAGCACAATTCAAGGAAGATTTCTATGGGTATAAGGGGCTAGTCGAAGGATGGGAGAAACTACAACAAACCACTAGCCCAGTTCGATTGAGAGATTATTTCCCATTCATAACAGATAAGAGCGTTGCCGATGAGTGTTAAAACTATCAAATACTCGCAGAGGCTTGGGGATGTGCTTCGTTGCCTACCAGCCGCCAAGCACCTAGCCGACCAAGGCCACGAAGTTTTCTTTGATTGCTTCGCCCAATACCAAGGAGTGTTTGATCTGACCAGCTATGTAAAGGCGGGGCATAGGCAAGGCGATGTTATTGATCTTGAAGTATGGCCGAACCAGTACGAGGCTTATAGAAAAAGCAAAAGAAGCTGGACTGACTTTGTGTATAGTCACCCAGAGATTAAGGATGCAGACAAGACTAACATTGTTCTAGATAAGCTAGACGAGAAACCAGCCGAGGGACTTCCAGAGTCTTACAACCTAGTCGCCCCATTTGGGCTATCTCAAGGCCACTATCGAAACCCGCTAGAACTAATCGTGAGGGCTAGGCAAACTATGGGCAAAGATAACTTCTTTGTCCTATGTCCAGACGAGATTAAGATTCAGGGGTTAAGCACCTACACCGCCCCATCAGTTGAGCAGATGGCAAAGGCAATTCGAGGGGCTACGGACTTTTGGGCAATCAATAGCACCCCGATCATCCTTGCTTCAGCAACTAGGAGAGACAAGCAAACTAGCTTCTTCCCCCAGAAGAACGAGTGGGAAACAGACAACATTTTTAGCTTTGAAGGCATGACAACTATGGATTGACATAGGAGGTGATTTTATGGCGGGGACAATCGACACCTCTTACTTCTCAACTGATCTGCAATTTATGATTGCCGACATGTTCCAAACAGTCACCGGGCTTGCCTCCTCCGCAGTTTCCGCATCAGTCACCGACCTCACAACCGCTAGTGAGCTTGAGATAGGCGGGGAGGTGTTCAGAGTCACCCAGTCTGTCGTTGTCTTGGCTTCGTCAATCTCTGCCCCAGTTATCGGCTCTCTTTGCACGGTAAGCGGGGTGGAGCGCATGATCGGAGGATTTTCGCAAAGCACCGATGGCTTGTCCTTCACTATCGAGCTTGCGGAAATTACTACCTAATGGCCTCAATAGAGAAGGAGGTTGAGAACGCCCTCCTCAATGTTGTTTCTGGTATTACTGGCGTTAACTTTTTCACCAGCGAGAGGGGAACGGCTCGCACGATGCCCAGCGTCACGGTTCAAGCCAGCATCAGCGGGGAGGAGCTCGTGCCTTTCTCTGGTGTGTTCAAAACACCCGCCTCGATAACCTATGTTGCGAGGGCAGACACAACCGCACGAACCGCCTTCGATGCCAAGTTTTACGACATCCTAGAACAACTCTATCGCTCGCCAGACCTTGCTAGTTATTTGACGACCAACTCAAACATCACTTTCTATGTGGCGAAGGTGACTGGGGACAACCCCGCCGTGATTGGACAGAACAGAACTTGGTCAAGGGCGATGACGCTCGACATCACGGCAACGGCAAAGAAATGAACAATAGCGTTCTAATCAATATCGAGGACGCAGTTGCCCAACTCCTCACCCCCATCTCCGGGCTGAATGTCTTTACCACCAACCGCATCGGCAAGAAGCTATTCCCAACGGCAGTTGTCTCGGCCTCGATGAGTGGGCAGTTGTTAGGGAACTATACCGGAGTTTATGAAGTCTCTGTTTCCGTGGACTACTCCGACACGGCGGCCAAGACAAGCCAAGAGGCTTTCGACGCTGAATACTGCTCGATATTTGAGGCGTTCTATTCTGAAACCCAACCCCTTTTCACTAAAATTCAAAGCAAAATTTTAGATACGAAGGTCTACACCGCACGAATCACCAGCCAAACCCCCACCATAAAGACGGCCAAGAGGGCTTGGCAAAGGGGCTTGAGGATTAGCGTGATATGCACTCCCTCAGAACTGGACGATGGCTTGCGATTCTTGGATTTCAGCGAGCAAAGAAACTCGATGTATGTGGGTGTGATTTAACAAGGAGCTTGAGAATATGGCACTTCCAATTTTAGACGGCAATCAATCGGCAACCACGCTTTCAACCATCCTCTCTAGTGGGCAACACATCACCGCCCATACGGTTGTTAGCCTTGGTGCGCAAGCTATTACGGATATAGTCAATGCAACTTCAGCTGGATTGACCAACACCCAACTCCGAGCAAGTGCAGTTACCGTCGGCGGGACAGTTACGGTGGGAAATAGCCTAACGATCTCCTCCCTCCCCGCCATCTCTGGCACGGTGACGGCAAATGTAGTTGGATTTAATTATGGAGAGAATGAACCCGCAAAAATTCCTCTTAAGTATGATGTTAGTGACAATTTTTACATTCCAATCGGCCCATCGACAGACCCTTTCCCGCTCCCCATCTCTGGCACAGTCACCGCCAACACCTTCGCCCTGCAAGGCACGGCAGTCACCACCTCTAACTTTACCAGCACCACCGCCTCAACCGTGCTGGCTAATTTCAATGCGACAAGGGAAGTGCTGACTATTTTTAACGAGGGAGCTGGCAACCTTCATATTTGTGCAGGGGCAACTTGCACTACTATCGCCTACCAAGTGCGGCTATCGGCAGGGGATTACTACGAGGTGCCGAACCACCAAACGACGATCACGCACTCGGCTGTGTTTGCAACGGCTGGGACGGCAAGAGTGACGCAAGTTAGCTAGGAGTAGGC
>Ga0209356_1000456_pt1 | contig 15901 bp, 13 predicted proteins | sample LauGreFaBDMM15SN_2_FD_188213 | JGI IMG/M metagenome (GOLD analysis project Ga0209356, IMG submission 188213) | Freshwater lake microbial communities from Lake Michigan, USA - Fa13.BD.MM15.SN (SPAdes) (version 2) | ecosystem: Environmental > Aquatic > Freshwater > Lake | place: Lake Michigan, USA...
AGTCAGCGTTGAATGCGGTACAGGTCAAGGGGTGAAGCTGAATAGCCTTGCCCTCGATCATGCGGGGTTGGAATGCTTGAATACCTAGTCGGTGCAGCGTCGGAGCTCGGTTCAGAAGTACCGGGTGCCCCTTCATTACATTTTCAAGGATGTCCCAAACAACCGCTTCGCGCTTGTCGATAATTTTTTTAGCGGACTTTACCGTCTTAACAATGCCTCGCTCAATGAGCTTGCGCACGATAAACGGCTTGTAGAGCTCGGCCGCCATGTCTTTAGGAAGACCGCATTCGTGCAGTTTTAAGTCTGGTCCGATAACGATTACCGAACGCGCCGAGTAGTCAACCCGCTTACCGAGTAGGTTTTGGCGGAAGCGACCCTGCTTGCCCTTTAGGCTGTCGCTGAGCGACTTAAGCGGACGATTGCTCTCCGTCTTGACGGCACTCGCCTTGCGGGTATTGTCAAAGAGGCTGTCTACCGACTCTTGAAGCATGCGCTTCTCGTTGCGAAGAATTACTTCGGGAGCCTTGATTTCTAGCAAACGCTTCAAACGGTTGTTGCGGATGATAACCCGACGGTACAAATCGTTGAGATCGCTGGTCGCAAAGCGTCCGCCGTCTAGGGGAACGAGTGGACGCAACTCGGGGGGGATTACGGGAACTACCTTAACAATAAGCCATTCTGGCTTATTCTCCATGCGTTCGTTGGCCTCCTTCATGGCCTCTACAACCTGAAGGCGCTTTAGGGCCTCCTGCTTGCGCTGCTGCGAAGTCTCGCGGTCGGCCTGAGCCCTTAGCTGAAACGACAATGCCGGAAGGTCTAGACGCTGAAGTAGCATGTAGAGAGCCTCGGCACCCATTTTAGCGATAAACTTATTGGGGTCTGCGTCTTCGAGGTACTGGTTGTCTTGGGCCGGAAGGCGATCCAGGGCATCGAGGTACTCCTCCTCGGTCAGGAACTGAAGCCTGGTGAAGGGGTTACCTTCGGCATCGGTAGCCAAACCGGTTTGAATCACAATAAAGCGCTCGTAGTAGATAATCATATCGAGCTTCTTGGTCGGAATTCCGAGCAAGTAGCCGATTTTATTGGGCAAGGAACGGAAGTACCAAATATGGGCCACGGGGACCACCAGGCTGATGTGTCCAACGCGCTCGCGGCGGACCTTCTTCTCGGTGACCTCCACTCCGCATCGGTCGCAAACAATACCCTTGTAGCGAATACGCTTGTATTTTCCGCATGCGCATTCAAAATCCTTCACAGGACCAAAAATGCGCTCGCAGAATAGACCGTCGCGCTCTGGTTTGTGCGTCCGATAGTTAATGGTCTCTGGCTTCAGGATTTCTCCGCTCGACTTCTCGAGCAGGAATTCCGGCGAGGCCAGGCTGATGGTGATTTTGTTGAAGCTACCGGTGGGAGCTTGTTCGTACTTTCTCATGTTTCTGTGAATTCCGTCTTAATACCTTGTGCTTAGTCCAGTGAAACTTTGAGGGCAAGACCCTGAAGCTCGTGAAGCAGTACATTAAACGACTCTGGAATACCCGGTTCGGGCATGCGGTCGCCTTTGACAATTGCCTCGTAGGTTTTAGCTCGACCAACAACGTCGTCTGACTTAACCGTGAGTATTTCGCGCAAGATGTTGGATGCCCCGAAGGCTTCGAGTGCCCAAACTTCCATCTCACCAAATCGCTGTCCACCAAACTGCGCCTTTCCTCCAAGCGGCTGCTGGGTGATGAGCGAGTAGGGTCCGATGGAACGAGCGTGCATCTTATCGTCGACCATGTGGCCGAGTTTAAGCATGTAGATGATTCCCACTGTTGCTTTTTGGTGGAAGGCTTCTCCGGTTCCGCCGTCGTAGAGCTGGGTATGCCCAAACTGAGGCAGACCTGCTTTTTCGGTGAAATCGTCGATCTGCTCCATGCTCGCACCGTCAAAAATCGGAGTCGCGAATTTGGTTCCGAGCTTGGTGCCCGCCCAACCCAATACGGTCTCATAAATCTGACCAATATTCATACGTGAAGGAACGCCCAGAGGATTCAGCACAATATCAACCGGCGTACCGTCGGCGAGGAATGGCATGTCTTCTTGACGCACAATCTTGGCGACAATTCCCTTGTTACCGTGGCGGCCGGCCATCTTATCACCCACCTTAAGCTTGCGCTTCTTGGCGATGATTACTTTGGCCATTTTCACGATACCTGCAGGCAGTTCGTCTCCTACGCTGATCGTGAACTTCTTACGGCGGTTTACCCCCATAATGTCGCTTACCTTAATCTTGTAGTTGTGCAGTAATGCGTCCACCAAAGCGTTTCGGTCGTCGTCGGTAGTCCAAGTACCCCCCGTGAGGTGGGTGTAGTCTACCACAGCGTTGAGCGCCTTGAGGGTGTACTTAGTGCCTTTCGGAATCACGTCTTCATTGAGGTCGTTGATTACTCCTTGGCTGGTTTTTCCGCTCACAAGCTTCGACAATTTGTCGATAAAAGTGGTGCGGATAGCGCCCATATGGGCTACTAATTCAAGGTCAAGCTGCTCGAGATCTTCTTTGTCTCGGATGCGTTGGCGCTTGTCTTTAATGCTGCGGCTGAACAACTTCTTGTCAATAACCACCCCACTGATGCCCGGAGGCGTCTTGAGCGAAGCATCTTTAACGTCGCCTGCCTTGTCGCCAAAAATGGCGCGCAGCAGTTTCTCCTCGGGCGATGGGTCGCTCTCGCCCTTGGGCGTGATTTTACCAATCATAATGTCGCCCGGAACAATCTCTGCTCCAACGCGGATCAAACCGTTCTCGTCAAGGTCTTTGGTGGCTTCTTCGCTGACATTCGGAATGTCTGCCGTCAATTCTTCCATTCCCAACTTGGTATCGCGCACGTCCAAGGAGTACTCGTCAATGTGAATGCTCGTGAAGATGTCCTCGCGCACTACGCGCTCATTGATTACGATAGCATCCTCAAAGTTGTAACCCTTCCAAGGCATAAAGGCAACTAGCAGGTTGCGGCCGAGTGCGAGCTCTCCGCCCTGAGTGGCGTAGCCTTCGCACAAAACCTCACCGAGCTCTACGCGTTCCCCCTTCACCACAATAGGGCGCAGGTTGATGGCAGTAGACTGGTTGGTCTTCAAGAACTTAATCAGTGGGTAGGACTTGGTTGCTGAATCGAAACTCACCAGTTCCTCGTCTTCGGTACGGTCGTACTCAATGACAATCTCGTTGGCATCGACGTAGCGCACGGTACCGGATCCCTCTGCGTTGATCAGAATGCGGCTGTCGCGAGCAACCTGCTGCTCCAATCCGGTGCCCACCACGGGGGCCTCAGGACGAAGCAGGGGTACCGCTTGACGCATCATGTTGGATCCCATCAGTGCACGGTTTGCGTCATCGTGCTCCAAGAAGGGAATCAACGAAGCCGAAATCGAAGCGATCTGGTTGGGAGCAACGTCCATTAGCTGAACTTGCTTGGGCTCGAGAACGGGGAAATCTCCCTTGTCGCGAACCTTAACACGCTGGTTTACAAAGGTTCCATCCGCGTTAATCGGAGCATTTGCCTGGGCAATTACCTTCTCTTCCTCTTCTTCTGCACTAAAGAAAACTGGAGCACCTTCAAGCTTCACTCGTCCCTTGACTACCTCGCGGTAAGGAGTTTCGATGAAGCCCATGGAGTTAATCTTGGCAAACACGCAAAGCGACGAAATCAGACCGATGTTAGGCCCTTCAGGCGTTTCAATCGGACAAAGGCGTCCGTAGTGTGTGTAGTGCACGTCACGTACCTCAAATCCGGCACGCTCGCGGCTAAGACCGCCAGGCCCGAGGGCAGACAGGCGTCGCTTGTGCGTGATTTCGGCCAAAGGATTCGTTTGGTCCATGAACTGGCTCAGCTGGTTTGTTCCAAAGAAGGAGTTGATTACCGAACTCAGGGTCTTTGCATTGATCAAATCAATGGGCGTGAATACTTCGTTGTCGCGCACGTTCATACGCTCACGGATCGTTCTGGCCATTCTAGCAAGACCGACTCCGAACTGATTGGCCATTTGCTCGCCTACGGTGCGCACACGGCGGTTCGAAAGGTGGTCAATGTCGTCAATCTCTGACTTCGAATTGCTCAACTCGATGAGGTACTTTACAATAGAAATGATATCCTTCTTCGTAAGAACCTGATTAGTAGTATTGGCCTCAATACCCAACTTCTTATTCAATCGGTAGCGACCAACCTCTCCGAGGCTGTAGCGCTGCTCGCTAAAGAAAAGCTTGTCGATGATGCCACGGGCAGTATCCTCGTCGGGCGGTTCGGCGTTGCGAAGCTGACGGTAGATGTGCTCCACGGCTTCAATTTCCGAATTGGTCGGATCCTTTTGAAGCGTATTGTAAATGATGGAGAATTCGCCCTCGGCAATGTCTTCTTTGTGAAGCAAAATAGCCGAAATGTCGCTCTCGATGATGAGTTCAACATGCTCCTTCTCTAAAACGGTATCGCGGTCGAGAATGACCTCGTTGCGCTCAATAGATACTACTTCGCCGGTGTCTTCGTCGACAAAATCCTCCATCCAAGATTTAAGCACCCGCGCAGCCAACTTGCGGCCAACAACACGCTTAAGACCAGCCTTGCTGACCTTTACCTCTTCAGCGAGATCAAAAATTTCGAGAATATCCTTGTCACGCTCGTATCCAATTGCGCGGAACAGCGTAGTGACAGGAAGCTTTTTCTTGCGGTCGATGTAGGCATACATCACGCCATTAATGTCGGTGGCGAATTCAATCCAACTGCCCTTAAACGGAATTACCCTCGCGGAGTAAAGCTTCGTGCCGTTGGCGTGAAAGCTTTGACCAAAGAATACTCCCGGTGAGCGGTGAAGCTGGCTTACAATAACCCGCTCTGCACCGTTGATGATGAAGGTTCCACGGGGAGTCATGTAGGGAATGGTTCCGAGGTACACGTCCTGCACGATGGTCTCAAAATCCTCGTGCTCGGGATCGGTACAGTACAGCTTAAGGCGTGCCTTAAGTGGAACCGAAAAAGTTAGTCCGCGCTCGATGCATTCCATCTCTGAATAGCGCGGGGGATCCACAAAGTAGTCGAGAAACTCCAGTACAAACTGGTTACGGCTGTCCGTAATTGGAAAGTTCTCGTTGAAAGTTTTGAAGAGACCTTCGTCGCTACGATTCTCCGGCTTGGTATCAATCTGGAAGAAATCGCGGAAGGACTTAATTTGAATGTCCAGAAAATCGGGGCAGTCCGCTTGAGCGAAGGTGCTCGAAAAATTGATTCGCGGTTGAGCTTGCGCCATGGGGGCTTGGACTTAAAAGGTGAGTAAAACTTGAGAAAATAGGAAAAAGGTCTAGGGTCTGAGGCCTTAAAAAGACCTCAGACACCTAAACCGTGTTGGTTAGATTAGGCTCTTACTTGAGCTCAACCTCAGCACCAGCTTCTTCAAGCTGCTTTTTGAGGGCTTCAGCCTCGTCTTTAGTAACGCCTTGCTTGATCGGGGCTGGGGCTGCGTCAACGACATCCTTCGCCTCTTTAAGACCAAGTCCGGTCAGTTCCTTGACGGCCTTAACAACGGCAAGCTTTGCAGCTCCCGCGCTCTTAAGGATTACGTCAAACGAAGTTTTCTCCTCTACAGCAGCGTCACCGCCGGCAGCGGGTCCAGCAGCAACAGCAACAGCTGCAGCAGCGGGCTCAATGCCGTAGGTGTCTTTGAGGTAGTCAGCGAGTTCTTTTACCTCTTTTACGGTGAGATTCACCAGAGTGTCGCCTATTGATTTAATATCGGCCATGATTGGGATATTGATTAAAAATGAAACAAATGCACGAGTTGGAAGCTGAGTGCGTAATTTTTAGGCATTGCGCTCTTCAAGAGTTTTGAGCAAGCCTGCTATGGTTTGACCACCGCCGCCTTGGAGGGCCGAGATCACGTTCTTCATTGGGCTCTCCAGTAATAGGATGATGTCCCCAATGAGTTCGTTCTTCGACTTCAAGTTGACTAGGGTGTCAAGTTGGTTGTCACCTAAAAAAATCGCCTCGTCGATATAGGCAGCCTTTAGTAGGGGTTTATTGCCTTTTTTGCGGAAATCCTTTATCAATTTCGCAGGGGCGTTGCCGACCACCGAGATCATGATGCTGGAGTTTCCCTTTAGGGCCTCGTAGATATCGTCAAATTTCTTTGGCGAACGCTCCATGGCCTTCTTGAGCAATGCATTTTTTACCACCGTCATCTCGATGTCTGCTTTGAAGCAAGCACGGCGAAGGTCGCTGGTCTGCTCTGCATTAAGGCCCGAGGTATCGGCAATATATAGGTTGTTGGTAGCGTCAAGGATGGTCAAAAGATCCTCGATTTGCTTATTTTTTTCTTCGCGCGTCATGGTAAAAAATCTGCTTACGCGTTTTTAGGTTCAATTGGAACGCCAGGACCCATAGTAGGGCTCAACGTTACACTTCTAATGTAGGCGCCCTTAGAGGACGTCGGTTTTAATCGGGCCAAAGTCTTCAAAACCTCTTCGGCATTGTCGCGAAGATTATCGGCAGAGAACGACACCTTACCGATGCCAGCGTGCACGATACCGTAGCGATCAACCTTAAAGTCAATCTTACCAGCCTTTACCTCACGTACCGCCTTACCCACTTCCATGGTTACGGTGCCGGTCTTGGGGTTGGGCATGAGTCCGCGGGGACCGAGTATACGGCCCAAAGGACCCAGTTTACCCATAGCAGCGGGAACGGTGATGATCACATCAACATCGGTCCAGCCGTTTTTGATTTTGTCAAGGTAGTCATCCATGCCAACAAAGTCTGCACCAGCCTCTTTGGCCTCTGCTTCTTTATCAGGCGTGACAAGCGCAAGAACACGAATCGTTTTGCCCGTTCCGTGCGGAAGGCTTACGGTTCCCCTAACCATTTGGTTTGCCTTGCGCGGGTCTACACCCAAGCGCACTGCCAAATCAACACTTCCATCAAACTTGGTAGTAGAGACTTCCTTCACAAGGGCCGAAGCCTCCTCGAGGTTGTAGAGCTTGCCCGGCTGAATTTTTGCCGAGGCTGCTTTCATCTTTTTCGTCGTAGTTGCCATAGTTTGTAAGGATTATGCCTGAGGCTTGGTTCCCGATACGGTTAAGCCCATGCTGCGTGCTGTGCCCGCAACCATTTCCATTGCACTGCTCATCGTGAAGCAGTTGAGGTCAATCATCTTGTCTTCGGCAATAGCCCTTACCTGCTGCCAGGTGACCTTGCCTACCTTGTCGCGGTTGGGAACTCCCGAACCACTCTTTAGTTTCGCTGCTTCCAAAAGCTGAACGGCGACCGGGGGTTGCTTGATGATAAAGTCAAAAGACTTATCGGTAAATACAGTAATTACTACGGGAAGTAGCTTACCGGGTTTGTCTTGGGTACGAGCATTAAACTGCTTGCAGAACTCCATGATGTTGACGCCCTTGGCTCCAAGAGCGGGACCCACCGGGGGAGACGGGTTCGCAGCACCACCGCGAACCTGCAGCTTAACCATTGCACTGATTTCCTTTGCCATTTTATTTTTTTCTTTCTAGTCAAACATGAGTGCCGCTGCGGATGGAAGCGCCGCATTGGCTATCGGTTGCTCACACCATTAATTTTCTTTTTCTACCTGCATGAAGCCAAGTTCGAGTGGAGTCTTTCGGCCAAAAATTTTGACCATAACTTCCAACTTTCTCTTGTCTTCGTGAATCTTTTCCACTGTTCCGTTAAAGTCGCGAAACGGACCATCTATAACTTTTACGCTCTCGCCTATTACAAAGGGGACAGACATATGCTCCGCACTTTCGGCTAACTCATCCACCTTACCGAGCATTCGGTTCACTTCAGAAATACGAAGCGGCGTTGGGTCTCCGCCCTTGGTCTGACCCAAGAATCCGATGACGTTGGGAATGTTTTTAAGCACGTGAATCAACTCTCCAGTTAAAATTCCCTCAAACATGATGTATCCCGGGAAGAAATTGCGCTCCTTAAGAACTTTTTTTCCGTTTCTAATTTGGTAGACCTTCTCGGTAGGAATCAAAACTTGGCCCAACAATGGCATCATTCCCATTCGCTGCATTTCTTGCTCGATGTGCGCCTTGGTCTTGTTCTCCTGGCCGCTAATTGCGCGAACCACGTACCACTTCATTCCTTCTGCCGTCATGATCTTAAGCGAAAATGCTGTATATGAAGTCAAGAATAGTCGATAGACCCTTGTCCATTGCAAAGACAATTAGTGCAAACACTAAGGAGGCAACGATTACCACCACGGTACTACGCTGGAGGTTAATCCAGGTCGGCCACGTCGTGCGCTGAGAAAATTCTTCCCAAGATTCGCGGAGGTACAAGCGGAGCGCTTCCATGTTAGTATTCGTTTTAAAAGTTCGTTAGCTAATGTGTTTTGCACGGGTGGAGAGATTCGAACTCCCATCAATGGTTTTGGAGACCACTATTCTACCCTTGAACTACACCCGTAGATGAGAAAAAGGACGCCCCTTATCGGGGCTCCTTTAACCCATTATAGAGACCTCTTAGTTGAGGAGTTCCGTGATTTGGCCTGCGCCTACCGTACGACCACCCTCGCGGATAGCGAAACGAAGACCCTTGCTTAGTGCAACTGGAGCAATGAGGTGAACCTCGATGGTCAAGTTGTCACCTGGCATAACCATTTCAGTTCCTGCAGCCAGCATGATTTCACCCGTTACGTCGGTCGTACGCAGGTAAAACTGTGGACGGTACTTGTTGTGAAAAGGAGTGTGGCGACCGCCTTCTTCCTTCTTCAAAATGTACACCTCGGCCTTGAACTTAGAGTGGGGCTTCTGGGAGTTAGTCTTAGCGACAACCATTCCACGACGAATCTGAGACTTGTCTACACCACGGAGTAATATACCCACGTTGTCGCCTGCCTCACCGCGATCAAGGATCTTGCGGAACATCTCAACACCTGTTACGGTAGAGGTGATCTTCTCGTCGCCGAAACCGATGATGTCCACACTGTCTCCAGTGTTTGCAATACCTGTCTCAATACGTCCGGTAGCAACCGTTCCACGACCAGTGATGGTGAATACGTCTTCAATTGGCATTAGGAAGTCCTTGTCCTTGTCGCGAACAGGCTCCTCGATCCACATGTCAACGGCACCCATAAGCTCCATAATGGCATCAACCCACTTGGGCTCGCTGTTTAGGCCACCAAGGGCAGAACCCTTAATTACCGGAGTGCTGTCGCCGTCGTACTTGTAGAAGGTCAGGAGATCCCTGATCTCCATTTCAACGAGCTCGATGAGTTCTTCGTCGTCAACCATGTCAACCTTGTTCATGAACACTACAACACGGGGTACACCAACCTGGCGTGCAAGCAGAATGTGCTCGCGCGTTTGGGGCATTGGGCCGTCTGTAGCAGCAACCACAAGAATTGCTCCGTCCATTTGGGCTGCACCGGTAACCATGTTCTTCACATAGTCAGCGTGGCCTGGACAATCCACGTGAGCATAGTGACGGTTAGCCGTCTCGTACTCTACGTGAGCCGTGTTAATAGTAATACCGCGTTCTTTCTCTTCAGGAGCCGCATCGATGGATTCGAAGCTGCGAGCCTTGGATAAGCCGGCGTTAGCCAATACCGTAGTAATAGCAGCCGTAAGGGTAGTTTTACCATGGTCTACGTGACCGATGGTACCGATGTTGAGGTGCGGTTTGTTCCGCACGAAGTTCTCTTTTGCCATTGCGTTTTGAGAGTTGAGAGAGATTAATAATACCTTGTAAATACCTTGTACTGTAAACGTTGAGCCAACGGCGGGAATTGAACCCGCGACCTTTTCCTTACCAAGGAAACGCTCTACCCCTGAGCTACATCGGCGGTGGAGCGGAAGACGGGATTCGAACCCGCGACCCTCAGCTTGGAAGGCTGATGCTCTACCAACTGAGCTACTTCCGCGTAGGCCGCTGTGGGAGTGGATGGACTCGAACCAACGATGCCGTTAGGCGACAGATTTACAGTCTGCTGCAATAGCCACTATGCGACACTCCCAGAGTTCAGTTTTTAGTACAAAAACAACGCGTGCTGCAGGGCAAAGAGCCAGCAGAGGGACTCGAACCCCCGACCTACTGATTACAAATCAGTAGCTCTACCAACTGAGCTATGCTGGCGAAGGAGCTTGTGCCCTGCAGTGCGCGATAAAGAACGTTGCTACCCATGCAGCTGGCCGCTTTTTCAAACGGACTGCAAATGTAGAAAAAAAAGCGATTATTTCAATACCTACTTTTCATGTAATCGTGATTTTGTCTTCGCATTGGCCCTCAGAGGCCTTCGAAAGCTCCAAAAAAACCATGAAATAGAAAATTTGCAAGGCCAAGCGATCCCCTAAAACCTAAGAATCACGGGCAAAGTCCGCCCGCAAAAGACCCTAACTGCGCGGATGCGCTCGTCGGTACACCGATTTGAGCTGCTCCACCGAAGCGTGTGTATAAACCTGAGTAGCCGACAAATTCGCATGCCCCAAAAGCTCACGTATGACGGTGAGGTCCGCGCCCATATCGAGAAGGTGGGTTGCAAACGTGTGCCGCAGGGCGTGCGGTCCCAAGTGATCGGCAGAACTCGCCGCCTGGAGGTAGTTTTTTACCAAGGAATAAACCGCGCGAGGATTCATTGGCTTGCCGTTTTTTTGGCAGAAAATTAAGGGACTCACTGACTTCCACGCTGCAGCATGCGCGGCAAAAGCTGCCTGCCACTCGGGCAGAAGGGGAATCTCACGGTCTTTGTTGCCCTTGCCCCTCACGCGGATGCTTGCGCCCTGAACTTGGTCGTAGGTTAGTCCAATTAACTCTGCCCGACGCAAACCGGTAGTGTATAGTGTCAAGAGCAGGAACTGATCACGACGGCCAACGGGGTCGTTGTCGAACATGCTTGGATTAAAAAGCGCCTCAATTTCTAAAGCAGAAAGGGCGCGCACTATCCTACTCGAGGTTCGCAGCATGGGCAGCCCTTCGGCTGGATTGACGAGTCCCGGGTTAAGGGTGGCCAGCCAGCGATAGTAGGTCCGCACCGCACTCAACTTGCGGTTCACAGAGCGCGCATTGATTGCATTTTGAACAAGGTCTGAGACCCAGGATCGCACGTGAAGCCGTCTGGCGCTCGATGCATCAGGCATTCCCATTGCATGCTCCAAATACAAGAGCCACTGAGCTACGTCTGCTTCATAGGCAGTAACCGTAGCCTCAGAACGGCGACGCTCCCAGCGCAAGTAGTTGGTGAATGCATCCAGCATAAAAAAGCCCCGAGGGATCTCGAGGCTCAATTTAGGTCAAGGACCCTATTATTCGGCATCTTTTAATCGAAGCCCCTGAACATAGGTTGCCTTGATGATTTCTTTACGGCGATTAACCGAAGACTTCGTGAACTGTTGGCGACTGCGCAGTTGGCGCATGCTACCGGTCTTGTCGAATTTGCGCTTATAACGCTTTACCGCGCGCTCAATTCCTTCACCTTCTTTGACAAATATTACTAGCATAATGGGACACCTCCTCTCATAAGGCGGCAAAGGTATGGCTATTTGCCGAAATAGAAGTACTGGGGAATTCTCCTCTGCTGGAGTGAATCAAACGGAGCCAACTCGAAAAGTTCCTTAAAACTACGCAGCGGCCGAATCTTGCTCCGAAAGCGATGAAAAGCCCGTACCTGGGTCGAGCGCCAAAGCGGGTGGGCATAGAGCAGCTCCTCAGGCAAGACATTGAGATCGAGCGGCAGAGGCGGACTCAGCAGCCAATTGAATTCTTCTCGCTGGTCGTAGCGCATAAGGAGTTGGGAATCCACGCCCCCCCATCGCTGCCGGTCTCGAACAAAACCCTCCGCCTTCCAGTCAGGCCAACCCTGGCTGCGGAGCCAGAGGTCCGATACCGTATCAGAGGCCACCGTCGGCCGAACCGAAACTTCCCTGCCCTTTGGGGCTCTTTTTTCAAAGTTTGGGTAGTGTGAATAACGATTTTTTGAAGTGTTATATTCCCACTTTGACGGAGCCTCGATTTCAGGGAAATCAGCCCAAACGGGAGGTAAATCCGGACTCGTTTGCAACCCGTTAAAAACAAAAAAAGCGGAGAAAATCCCCGCCCACAGTAAATCTACAACCCAAGGCTTGGGTCTTTGCCTCATTCTAAAGGATTGTCGTTTTGGGTGTCGTCCGCGTCGACTTTTTGGGGCGCCCTCAGCACCTTAACAAAAAACACTATTGTAATTACCGTTACCAAAATTTGGGTACTAAGCATCATAATCCAGGCTGCAGTAGTCATACTTATTTATTTAAGGCTATTCTTCGACGGTAGGCCACAAAGACCATACCTGCGATAAGGGCAAACAAGAGCAGAAGTATAATTCGCGCTAAATGCTTGTAAAAAATTGGATTCACAAAGGAACCTGTGGCAATTTGGTCTCCGGCCCGCACCACCTGACCGGTTTCAATTACAGACTGTGCATCCTCAGAGTCCCATTGGTAGGTGACCTCACTACCGTCTTCTGCCAAAAGTCGAATTACCGTCATGCCATCCATTGTTTGCACCGCTGCCATGCCATTGACCTCCGACTCAAAAACGTCCGCAAAGGCTTCACGGTTGTATTGAATGTCCACATTAGTTATTTGACCGATAATACTGGACTTGTCAAATTCCCATTTATTTTCTATTGCATTCTTCCAGTCGTTACCCTTGGGAGTAATAAGACTCATTGTAAAAATCAAAAGAAGAATCGTAGGAGTTACGTACTTTAAAATGGGCTTGTAAATTTTAGGGATCACAATATCCGAACCACGTGTTATTTCTTCCCATCCTCGATCAATTCCCCATATCCAGGCAAAAAGCACGGACTCTACTAAGGCAAAGAACACCAGACCTACCGTACCGGCCCAGTAGTCGTATTGGTCAAATACCCCTTGCTGGTAAAAAAAGACGGTGGGCAGGCCAGCGGCTAGGGTGATAAGGCCAAAGGTGAGTGCAGCCTTTTTGAGGCTAAACTTGAATTCGTCCTGCACAAAGGCGACCCAGGGCATACCCATAGCCAGCGAACTGGTAATGCCTGCAAAGAAGAGAAGGCCAAACCACATTACCCCAGCAACACTTCCTAAAACGGCGCCCCATTTAGTGAAGAGGAATGGCATTGTTTGAAAAGCCATGGCAAATCCGGCATTTTCCTTGACCCAATCCAGACCTAGGTAGCCCACTGCGATGGGAATCACGATGCTTCCACCGAGAACGATCTCTACAAATCCGTTCATCCAGCCCGCAGACATTGAATTCAAGGCAATGTCGTCCTTGGGCTTGACGTAGGCGGCATAGCAATGTATGGTACCCATTCCCACCGAAAGGGTGAAGAAAATTTGCCCCGCAGCGGCGAGCCAGACGTTGGGGTTGGATAGGGAATCAAATTGAGGATTCCACAAGAAGTTAAAACCAAGCATCGCATCGCACTCGGTGCATCCCGCACTTGCGCCAGAATCTCCCAGCATGAAGGCTTTTATCGCCAAGAAGGCACCAAAAATTATAAGAATTGGCATGCCGATTTTGGCTACTTTTTCAATTCCACCCTCTAAGCCTTTGCTGAGAATCCAGGTATTTAGACCGAGTACTAAGATGTAGAACCAAATCGCCTCATAGGGTAAACCTGTAGTGCTTTGGCTAATGTCCACGTAGCTCGTGAAGAAGGCGGCAACCTCGCCTTGGCTCATTCCAGAGAAGGTCTGCGCAATGGAATGAAAGACGTAGGAGAAGGTCCAGGACTCGATGTAGGTATAGTAAGCGGCTACCGCAATGTTGGTGAAAATTCCAAAGACCCCCAGGTACTTCCAGTACTTTCGACGACCCATGGAATTCATAATAAAGGGAGTGCTGTGATCACCCTTGGTTCCGCCAAAACGTCCAGAGGCCCATTCAATCCATAATAGCGGAATTCCGAGAACTAAAAAACAGATTAAGTATGGAATCATGAAGGCCCCGCCTCCATTTTGAACGGCTTGTACCGGGAAACGAAGGAAGTTTCCTAAACCCACCGCATTTCCTGCCATGGCCAGAATGAGTCCTATTCTGGTTCCCCAGGATTGTGTGTTGCTGCTCATAGGTTCTTGGACTGACTAATTTTCAAATATAGGTATACGATTCAACACTTCACTAAAAGAATGTGGACTAAATCCCAAGTCTCTTCGGGCTTTGCTAATGTCGAATCCCGTTATGGGTGGGCGCTTTGCCGCTTGACCCAAGGATTCACTAGAAACCGCGTCAATAAGCGAGGCATCGAGGCCTGCGTGGTAGGCAACCCTGCGCACAAGGTCCAGAATGCTCATGGTGTCGGGTCCGCTGATGTTGTAAATGCCCTCCGCTCCAACTTCTGCGATACGCAGGCAGCCATCGGCCAGGTCCACGCTCCAGGTTGGACTGCGGACCTGATCGTGCACTACCCGAATTCGTTCTCCGCGACCCAATGCCTGGCGTGCCCAAAGGATGATGTTGCTACGGCTAAGACCTGGGACGTATCCAATGACCAAAACAGTCCGTGCAATGGCGTAGCGCACTCCGCTGGCCTTTACCGCTTCTTCGGCCCGAAGCTTAGACCATCCATAAACACTGAGGGGAGCCGGTTCGGCCTCCTCGCCGTAGGGCCCGTTCTTGCCGTCAAAAATGAAGTCCGTACTCAAGAAAATAAGGTGTATACCGTGACGAGCGCAAGCTTCGGCGCAGTACTTGGTGGCCTCCACATTGAGCAGGTTGCAGGCCTCCTGGTCCTGTTCGCAGTCGTCCACCTGGGTCATGGCAGCAGAATGCACCACCACGTCGGGTTTGAATTCTGTAAAGACTCGCTCGTAATCCTCTGCCTTGGTGCTGTCAAGTTCGGCGTAGGGGAACCCAAAGTGGTTGCCGCGCGCAGGGCCTCTGCCTGTGGCAAGAAGCACATGGCGGTTCTGACCGAGAAAGAGCAGCGACTGACCAAGCAATCCGTTGGCTCCGGTAATCAAGATGCGTTTTGAGGTCATGTCTTGCAAAGGTGGTTAGCGGTCCGTCGCGAGGTTAGTGCCGACGGGCTGAGCGAATTTCGGCTGCTAATTCTGTGGCTGCTTTGCGGGCCGCTTGCTTCCAGTCTGAGCCCTTTGATGCATAAAGGACACTTCGTGATGCGTTAATGAGCAGACCCAGGCCAGGCCTGTCCCTAAAGGCACCGTGGCGCATTACGTCGGCGACGCTTCCCCCCTGAGCACCAATGCCGGGAACCAGAAAAAAGGTCTCGGGCATCCGATCTCTAAGGGCTCCTAAGGCCTCGGGGCGCGTAGCTCCTGCGACAATCATGAGGTTCTCGGGGCTTCCCCATTCGCGGTAAGCGTCAACGACGGCTTCGTATAGATGCCGGCCGTCCTCGAGCTTGAGCTGCTGCAGGTCGGCGGCTCCAGCATTACTAGTTAAGCCCAGCCCGATGACCCACTTATTGGGCCTTAAAAAGGGTTCTACGCTGTCTCGGCCCATATAGGGAGCTACGGTGATGGCATCGTAGCCCATGACCTCGAGGATGCCTTCGGCGTAGCGAGCGGCGGTGTTACCGATGTCTCCGCGTTTGGCGTCTGCTATCAAAAAGGGCTTTTGCGGCAGCGAGCGCAAAAGCTCGGTAACGGCGTCAAGGGCGTCCCATCCTGGGCGTCCTAAAGCCTCAAAAAAGGCAAAATTCGGCTTGTATGCTACCGCCACATCTGCCGTAGAATCGATAATGCCAAGGCAAAATTCTCGAAGGCCGCCCACCCCCTCGGGGAAGTGAGCAGGGTCTGGATCAATTCCTATGCACAGGCCGTGGCCCGATTGCTCAATACGCTGGCTGAGTTCCTGGTAGTTCATTCGTCGGCTCCTTGCTTTAGTCGCTCGGCATGGTCGGCCACGCGAAGACCCTCGATGAGTGCCTTGAGGTCGCCGTTCAT
>Ga0209356_1000457_pt1 | contig 15900 bp, 25 predicted proteins | sample LauGreFaBDMM15SN_2_FD_188213 | JGI IMG/M metagenome (GOLD analysis project Ga0209356, IMG submission 188213) | Freshwater lake microbial communities from Lake Michigan, USA - Fa13.BD.MM15.SN (SPAdes) (version 2) | ecosystem: Environmental > Aquatic > Freshwater > Lake | place: Lake Michigan, USA...
CTATTACCCTTGCGCGTGTTGCACCGCTTACAACAGGCTACTGCGTTGTCAGGACTTACTACTAATTCAGGCGCTTTAGAGATTGGGATAACGTGGTCAACCTGGTCTGCATCTTGGCCACAGTAAAAGCATACGTAACCGTCACGCTGCAGTATCTTGGTGCGGAACCCGTCACGGTATGCCCGCTTTAGTCTAGGGTCACCACGATTAGCCATTAGTAATGCCCTACCTTCTTATGTATATCTAAAGCTTTGCACGTATCACCTTTATAGATCCTATGATGCGTAATGTACTTAAGGCCTAAGTCTATCTGTTTATATGGATTAGTCTCTGTCATCTTTAGCAGCTGCGGAATACCAAACGCACTACTCTTAGCGTTTTTAGCCTTAGGGTTCCAGTTACTTTCTAAACGCCATAACGTTACCAAACAGCGGTACTGCTTATCATTACCTAACTTCATATGAGCATAGAGTTTATAGCTCTCTACGTTTGGATCGTAAGCCTTTGCTGGCGTAATCCCAATTACACAATACAGCCCCAAAAGCACCAAACATCGCCTGCGAGCTATCCGCCTCAGCGGCTCGCCAGCGAGTTGTGATGCTAGCGTAGGTGTCAAGCTACTCGCGAATATGTGGATAAGTTGAGCGTATGGCCTGCGTGTCGTCCACAGGTTTAGGTTGCTTGTGGATAACTCCTGTGGATAACTATTTAACATTGTGTAGCAATTCTAAAGCTTTGTAGGCTTGTTGAGGTACGACACCATTACCTAATATCTTCAACTTTTGGGATCTAGGTAAATCTACATCGCTAACCCAGCCATCAGGCAAACCCATCATATACTCTACAAACTTTACGTTTAATCTACCTTGATCCAATGCAGGCGGTACTTCTTGCAAGTGCATTGAGCCGCGTGGGTCATATCGCTTCTGTAATCTCGACATTGACCCGATCCCTCGCCTGTTGTCGGTGTCGGAAATAATCTCAACGCTACGCCTAGGCTCGCGCCCGGCTTGCCCTTTGTCTTGCCCTCTTTGTAATCCTGTACTCTCTGTTGATAATTCTCCACAGGTTCGTCGTGATTTCGCACGTGTATCGCTGTTGGTGTTGGCAATAGGTACGTGATTAATACGGCTGCTATCCCAGGGCTTTGCCGTTTGTATGTCGCTGGGCTTGGTTCGTGGCCATCGTGTGCTATTGGGGTAGGCAAGGATAAATAATCGCTCTCGCCTGTGTGGGGCACCGACCTCACTAGCTCGTATAAGAGTCCATCTTGCGTCATACCCGATAGAGGCAAGGTCGCTAAGGACTTCTCTAAACCCAAGTCCAAAGTGTCCTCGTACGTTTTCCAAGATGACGTACTGTGGTCGTAATATGCTAACGGCCTCTTTAATATATGGCCATAAATGTCGTTCATCTTGCGCCCCTTTTCTCAATCCTGCTTGACTAAATGGTTGACACGGATAACCTGCAGTTAATATATCTATAGGCTCTATCTCGGCCCAGTTAATTATTTTTAAGTTACCTAAGTTAGGCTTATTTATTCTTGCCTCTATAACTTTACTAGCGTGTTTATCAAACTCTGATACCCATATAGTTTCAGCCCCAAAGTAAGCCTCTACGGCCATATCAAGTCCGCCATAGCCTGTACACAATGATCCTATTTTAAGCATCGGCACAGGCAACCAATAGGCATACGCTCATCTTGCTACATACCCTGCATTGTAAAACCTTTACATTAGGCGGCAGGTTATCTGCCACTATGCGCTCTAGCTGATTTGTTATTTTATTACAGCTACGGCACTCAAAGCGTATTAACTCGCTCATAGTTGCAATGCCTGACCCACAGGCAGATAGGTTACGCACTTACGCACTTTGCCCACGCTGTCAAACTCTGTTTTTGCAGGGAAGTTACGATCTATCCACCATAGCTCTAGTTTGCACAGGTCAAAGGCATATATGCCCTGTGGTGTGCTATTGATATACCAGGGTGCATAGCCTTTGTCCACAGCTGTAGCCATAAGCACATCGTACTTATCGCGCTCTAGTATTAAACTGTCATAATGCTTAGACCTGCATTTGAGCTCTATCTGTAGTTTGCCGTAGTCGCTATAGCAATCATAGGCCTCGTATTTGTTTACAGCTTGTTCAAGGTCTTGTAGGTAGCGTGTTTTTAGATAATTATATAACTCCGACTCGTTCATCGGCAGCCTTTGCAAAACCATATAACATTTTCAAAGCTGTTTTTTTGATAGCCAAACTTATCTAACTGTGCTACCAGGGCGCATTTATCGCACTGCTCTACCTTGTACTCAGCTGCTAACTCACCGTTAACAAAGAGTTTGCCTGTCATCTCCTGCAGGTTGATTAACTCGTAGCTGTCGCTCATATCTGAGGCTGCCAGCCTGTAGATGTCTGCATATACCAAACTGGGTCACATTGTGTTGCCTTGCTCTTTTCTATACAGCTGTAATTAGCCCACTCTTTGCCCGTCTTAGCGCTTGTGCCAGTGCGCCATACACGCGCCCCGTGTTTACACTCAGGGTTAGTTTGTAGCCTGCCTACCTCGTTTTTAGCGCTGTCTATAGCTGTCAAACCCTCAGGTGTAGTAGCCCATAGATCATTACTTACAGCTGCTACATCCTTGGCACTTAGCGACTCTACCTTTTCCATATCTTGCTTTGTACTACGAGCTATGCCCCCAGGTGTAAGCAAACCAATAACACGGCCATAAGCGCTAGTTACTGCGTTTTCTACCCAAAAGTGCAGGTTTACGCCCCTATCGCTACGCATCTCAAAGGCATAATCAACAGCGCTAGGTAGATGATCCTCGTATTCTTTGTAGGCCTCAGCCTTAATTAGGACATAACCTTTTGTTATATCTATATCCTCTATAGATGCCACTAGCCTAAGGCTAGGGTATTCAGCACGTGCCCTAATTATGCGAGCGTTGACATCCTCGTAGCCTTCTAAGAAATTACTCATCGCTTGGCCTCAGCTTCTTTTAGCGCCTTAGCGATATTACGGCCACGTAGGTAACCTTCACCTAGGCCTACTTTGTAGCCCATTTCATAACTTGCCCATATAAATAAACCCATAAACAGGCAAACCATACCTACTATCATTAGATCTAAACTGTTCATCTTTCGCCCTTTGTTAAGGCCGAGTTGCTACTTATCCGAGTAGCCCTCTCGGCGTGTGTAGTAAGAGTATGAACCTACCTACTGACAAAAGGCAACGCGACACGCGCTACTTACTAAGTCTGTCCTCTAGCAACAGCTCATAAATCTTATCTACACGTAGCTCTATACGCTCAACCCTACCTTTAAGGTTATGCCCGCCGTTGCCGTCATCGCGTAGCTCAGATAAATAATACTTAACAAGGTGGCGCACAAGCCCAGCCATAAGCCCTGAAAGCGTAGCAATCCCTAAAGCTAGCGCTATGTATGCCTGGGCCTGTGACACTTACTTAGCGCCTATGCCTAGTTGCTTTTCATTAGGTGCAACAGCTTTAAGTACTGGCCCAATAAGACCAGCTATAAAAGCATTAGCTAATACTTTAGGGTCTGTAATGCCTGACAGATACAGCGCACCTACGCACGATAGCGCTGCACGTAGGTAGGACAAGGCCGCAGCCTTTAGTTGCTCTTTCATTTATTCGCTCTTTTCTAGCCCTAATTTAGTTATTAACTCTGCAACCTTTGCAGGGCCAATACTTATCTCAAAGTGCATCTCATCTTTTCTAGTCCAATCTCCGCCCCAAGTTAGCCCGTACTTTTTAGCCAGGGCACGGATCATTGGCACCTTAGCTGCCTCAAACGTGCCTACCTTGCCTAAAGGGTGTAAAATTGCGTTGAGGTCTATAGCTGTGCCGCTTGCGTGGTTACTTAGCTTGCCTACTACACCTCTTACGTCTCTGTAGGCATAGCCCCAATCGTCAAACGTGCCGCCTTCTAATGGCTCTATTAGCTCGTTAAACTCTTTAGCAAAGTTAATAAGCAACGGCGCTACCTTTTCAGCGCAGCGGATTTTAAGGCTTGTGCCCTCTACCTTAAAAGGCTTAACGCCTATCTCAGCTTGATCCTTAGATGCTGGCCAGCCGTTGTAGCTAGTCTGCATATTAGATACTTTCGGTGTTTCGGATACAAGGCGTTAAATCCTCAACATAAGGCATAATCCAACGGCAGGTATTTTCATCTAAACCAAGATTACCCTCAGGCTCAGGTGCTATAAAAGCATCCCGTGTTGCATCATAAGAGTAGCCAATACCTGCGTAGTTTTTTCTTATATTGCCGTTATAGCTAGTGCGTACACATTTTTGCCCGCTAAAGTTTGCGTACCACTCCTCAGGCGTTAAATCCTCAATAGTTTCGTTTTCATCTTTGCCTACAATTACCTGTGTAACGATATTATTGTCATCTAAAAATGCGTAATGAGCCATTATACGGTTACCGTTCCTGTTCCAGCAGTGAATGTGTAAATAGTATTACCACCGCTTGTTGTCTTTGTATAAGTTAAACCACCACCAATAGATGTTAAATCTGCAAAAGTATTTGCATAACTCAAAACGACAATTCCTGATCCGCCTGCAAAAGGCGAAGCATTTGCGGCTTGCGTGCCGCCGCCATTTCCAGTATTGGCACTTGGCCCCGTTGCAGTTCTAGCAGTTCCGCCAGTTGCATAAGTAACCGAACTGCCAGTAATTGAACTACTAGCCCCTGCTCCACCAGCATTAGGACGCGTTGCCGTCTGACCTACTGCCGTTGCTCCGCCACCGCCACCGCCGTTATCATTTGGCCCCGTTCCAGCTCCACCTGCAAAACCTTCAACGGGTGAATATCCACCAAGATTTCCAGTACCGCCAGCTCCACCTGCTACGGCTCCTGCACCACCGCCACCGCCACTACCGCCGTTAGCTCCAATAGTGCCCGTTCCATTTCCACGAGCCGCACCGCCAGAACCGCCGCCACTTGATGTAATTGTGCTAAATACTGAGTTAGAGCCATTTGATCCACTTGTTGGAGTTCCTGCTGCATTAGTTCCAGCAGCGCCACCTGCACCGACTGTTACTGTAAAAGATGCTCCAATACTAAAACTTGCTGCTGTTCTATAACCTCCAGCACCACCTGCACCACCGACCCAACCACCGCCGCCGTAAGCAGTTTCGTTTCCACCACCACCACCACCACCTGCGACAACCAAATAATCTAAGGCAGTTGGAGCAACGGCTAAGTGGCCGCTAATACCACTGGCCATAATTCCTAGCATTGGTGTCATTATGCAATATCTCCAAATACAATCCAAGAGTTAGCAGCCAGTTTTTTACAGGTTGCACCTGAGTTGGCCACACGCAATTTAGGCGTAGCGCTTGTAGCGCCTGTGCTAATTACAGTAGTAGTGCCTGGCGTTACCGCACCTATGGTTGGCTGACCCGCGCCAGTAATCCAAAATACGTTAATCTCTGTGCCTACTGCAAAGTTAAAAGTAGCATCGGTAGGTATATTAAATTGCTGCGTTGCAGCGTTATTCATTGAAAATATATTGCCTTCATCACCTGATGCAAAAGTATATGAGGCAGTTTTTGCGCTGTACGTGGACTCTTGAAAAGCAGCCGCCTGCAGAGTTGTCATCTGTGCAGCCGTTAAAACCTGCCCTGTCGTAAACGTCTGTTTAGTTGACATTTTATAGCTCCTTAATAACTTAATACGCCGCTGTCAAGCAAGCCGTATATTGCTGAGTCTAATATAAAGCCGTCAATAATCGGCTCTAAAGTGGTAAGTGTTGTTTTCCAGCTATTAGGCGTAATGCTCATAGCTACGCCAAACACCTGCAAAGTCTTAGTTAGCGTTGATCCGCCAGGCTGGTTAGTCGTAATAGTTACAGGGTCAAAGTAATCCAGGCTAAGCGCTGCAATAATGCCTAAGTTGTAGTTATCGGTATAAAGGTCTAGCTGAATAGCATCGCAGCGGATACTAGTCTCAGCCCTAGATGCAACGTATGCCTGCGCATAATCTAGGGCCACGGCATCGGTCTGCATTAGTAGGTTTTGCTGGTTGTAGCTATGGATAAAATACTTATCTATGCTGGGCTGGTCAATGGCTACTTGGGCCGTGCCACCTGTGCGGGTAATACTCGCTGAGTTGTAAACCAGGGTATCGTCAAGGCGCCACACCGCATTAAAGTAGCTAATATCTGAGCCGTCATCGTTAAATACTGTAGGCGTAAGGCCAGTACTGCCAGCTGTTACGTTACGATCTTGAAAGACAAACGAGCCAGCGGCATCTACATACAAGGCACCATACTCGCTAATCTCTACCGTCTGCATAGCTGCAAGGCTTGTGCGGGCTGTGCCTGGGTCTGCCTGCATAGTAGTTAAACCTGCATCTACATCACGCATAGAGTTAGGCCAGGAGATAGCATCCAATAGGGCGTTAATTCTTGCACCGCTAAGTTGACCCGCTGAGGTGCCTGCTACGGTACTAATCTGTGCATTTTGTGCCAACCTAAAAGCATCTACTGCTTGAATAGTTGTATAAACGACATCATTAGCGTTTTTAGGTGTAGTGGTTGTATAGCTAGTAATAAAGCCTGAAAAGATAGGGTAAGTAGTTGCCCCGTATGTAGCCGTAATCTGCACCTTACGCATAGGCGTAAGTAAGTTGTAATAAGGCCCGCTAGGGTTTTGAGGGTTAAAATCGCCGTTTTGGTCAACGATACGCAACGATAGGGTGCCCGTTTGGAATTGGTCAGCTTGTGGGTTACGCCCGCGCTTTGTCTCAATACTATCTACTACGTTAGATACATCCACAATAACTGCGGCGCTATCTGCTAACACGTTTGTGCCTAATATGCCAGTATCTAAAATCATAGCCTGAGCAAAGGCTGGCCCAGTACTAAAGTTAATAACAGCGTGAATTACGGGTACGGTCATATTGCGCCAGCAAAATTAAGGTTATTGCCAAACCTGTTATTTTCTTGTACAGCAGTTTGTACTACCTCAATGAGGCCGCTTGTCTTATCTATAATCTCAACGGTTACAGCTGTACCTGATCCATAGCCGCCGCCTCTGTTCATATCGGCGCTATAGCCTCCAAAGTCTCCTAGTTTTCTTTGGAACTCAATAAGGTCTAAATAAGCTGAGTAGTTTTCTTGCTCTTGTAATATAGCAAAAGCGGTAGCGCGCTCGGTTGCAGCATCGGCATATTCTATAACTGCATCTATAGAGGTGTTAGGGTCAAAAACTACGGGTGGTACATAATCGCCTGTAGGGATACCTGAGCTTGGTCTAGTGCTAGGTGTTGCCCCTGCCTGCGCTAAAAGCCTTAGCATCTCGCGTATCTTGTCTAAAGCCATATTTAGATTTTCTTGATCTATAAGCTCTTTAGGTTTTAGGCTATCCAAAACTGTCTTAATACCTAACAAAGTAAAGTTTTGGCTTTGCAAGGTACCTAAGATTTTTAAGTCCTCATTAAGTTGTTTTGTGGCGCGTTCAATACGAGCTACATCTTTAGAGGCTATGGCATCTTCAAGCTCATTTATGGATTGTTTTACCTTTAGGCGCTGTACGTCATTGGCAATAGCTAGTACTTGCGCAGAACTTTCAGCTTTACCCAAAGCTTCAGCTTGACCTATAAGCGCTGCGTTAATTTGGATTTTGTCCATATCAAAAACGTCTGCACCTTTGCCTAAGGCTAGCTGGCCTGCGGCTATTGCTTTATCTAGCTTGGCTTGCTCTTTTTTGGCTTTTGTTGTTGCTAGTGCCGCTGCAGCTTGGGTTTTTGCTAGTTTGGCTAATTCCTTATTACGCTTAATTGCCTCTAGCTCTGCTTTCTTTCTAGCAGCAGCATCGGCTACGCCTGTAGCTTGATTAGCTAAAGTCATAGGCTGGCTAAAAGGCTGTGGGCCTTTAATCTCTTTTAATAACTCAGCTGCACGTTGTGGGCTAAATCTGCCTAATACGTTGCCAACCGCACCAAAAGCGCCCTTAACTATGCCTGCCCCTGGGATTGTTGCTATCTGCTCTTTAAGGTAAATAATGCTGTCAATAAAATTAGCCAGGGATGCCGCGGCGTTGTTTATATCTTCCCCAACTTCGGCTATGCCATTACTGCCACCTAAAGAGTCAATAGCATCTACTAGGCTCTTACCAATAATCTCTTTAGCTTGGTTCGCTGACTCACTTAATATAGTCAACTGGCCAGTATATGTAGCTGCTGCTGCCGTTGCTGCACCTGCAAAATTATTATTTAACTTAGTCTGCAACTCATTAAAGGTCATAGCTGCTAACTCAGCTGAGGTCAGACCCGTATTATATTTTTTTAGGGCTTTAGTATTACCTAAATATGCTAAAGATAAATCCTGAGCAACTTGGGTAACATCGGCCCCTGTGCCAGCGGCTACATCTAAAGCGGTGTTAAAAATCTCTATAGATTTAGCAGTTGAACCTGTAGCTGTCAACAAAGCCTGCAAGGCTGGCGTAGCTTGCCCGCCAGTTACCCCATAAAGTTTGCCTATTTTGTTTATGTATTGATCTATATTTTGCTGGTCAAAAGCTAGGCCTAGATTTTTTACAGTATTAGCTAGTATTGCAGCCTCTTTTTGGGCGCCCGTAAACGAGTTAACAGCCGATTTACCAAAAGATACAAAAGCTGCTGCGCTAAGGCTTACACCTAATACGCGGCCTAGACTCTTTACGCTACCCGTAAGTTTTTTGGTAGCTTTGTCAGCATCTAGAAAAGCCTTTTTACCTAAGAATTGGCTGGCTATATTTACTACTAGATCTGTAGCCATTAGGCAGCTCTCCTTGTATGCTCATAAAACATTTTTGAGGCTTTTTCTAACGCCTTAATAACAGCTGCATTAGCTCGCCCGTTATCCTCAGCCCAGGCTCTAAATATCAAACGTCCAGTTAGTTTGCGCCCTGGGGTGCCTACTAAACCCTTAGGCCTAGCATTGACTAGCTGGCCAGTACTGTTTAGGTTAGCTATAAATTGTTTACCTGCATTGGGGTTAAGTGAGTTGTTATAACCTTTACGCTGAGCGTTGTCCTTTTCTTGATAATACCTGATAGTAAAATCTCCTGGGCCGTCTCCTGTGCGATAAACAACGCTTGCAGGTTTATAGTTAGGTTGGCCGTCCGCATTTTTACGGCCCGCTGTCTCATAAATTGCACCAGCCGCAGACTTATTAAGGATGCGGGCTAAAGCTACAAAGCCGTTTTTATTAGGCTTAGAGGGTGAAGTAGAATAAGTAATGCCAGCTTTAGCCTGCATAGAGTTAAACTTAGGGAATGGGCGGTAAGTCAGGTTTTCGCCACCTGATGAGGTTTTAGTCCAGCCTGATAACACCTGACCGTCATTAGGCACGTATCCTCTAGCAACAATAGTTACAGTTTTTAAGGCTGCCGCCATTTGTGTCTGAGTCTCTTTAGATAGGTCAGGTGCAAAACGCTTAAGGGCTACGCGGAGCTGTACGGCCCCTTCTAGCTCTGTTGGCATTTTGCATCTCCTTAGATCTATCGTTTAGGACTTTGAGCATATTCTTAAACATATCTGCATCAAGGTCTAGTAAGTACTGAGGCGCGATACCCGTTTCCACGGCTAGCTGCGCTATGAGGTAACCAAAGTTACCGCGCCCCACTACCCCAAAGGGTCATCATCTAGTACCTCAACCTTAGCTAAGGTGTCTAAAAACTCTGCCCCAAACATCGGTACGGTTTGCCCGCTTGTGCGTAAACACTCCCAGGCTAGCCAGTACACATCGCTTTGCTTTTCATCATCTCTAAAGGCTTTGTGAAAACCTTTTTTTGCGTATAACTCAAAGGCATACTCAATACGTGGCGTAATCTGATGATCCGATACGCTGCCGTCTGCCCTTGTTATTTTAAGTTTTGCCATTGTGTTAGCCCCTTTGTTAGTTTGTTATGGTGCGGTTGTAATTACGATTGGTGAATTACAGGTAAAGGTAATGCTCTGAGTAGCAATATCTGCAACAGCGCCGTTAATATCTGTAGTGTTATTAACTAGCACAGTAGTGCTGTATAGCGGATTAGTTGCTGATACTGCGGCGCTTGTCTGCTTTAGCGTTAGGGTTACTGTTGTACCCCAGGCAGCTTGCAAAGTTGCGTTTACGTTTGCTGCAGCTGTATCGCTTAAAAAGTCTAGAGTAATAGTGCTAGCCTCTAGACCCTTAACAAACTTGTGAGCTGTATCGCCCATAGCTGTAACTTCTAGCTCATCAAAGGCACGGTTAATAGTTGCGCTTGTTACGTGGTCTGTTAGGGCTACCGAATTAAGGGTAACCTGTACGGTATTGGATAGATAAATCGCCATTGGGCTATTCTCCTGTTGTCTCGGTAGGTGTGTCTTTTGTCTTTGTCTCTTTAACCTCTACTGGCAACTCTTGGCCAATTTTGATTAAAAACGCTTTTTCTTCATCTGTAAGTGCCATTAGTTAGCTCCAGCTCGTTAGTATGCTTATTTGTAAATCTGCCGTTAGATAGTCACCTGCGGCAACGCTTAGTACGCTTGGCGCGCTCACGCCAGTAACATTAAATACGATTGCGCTATTAGCTAGTTTAGTAAACACAGCTACTATTGTGTCCTCTATGCCAATTAAGTTAGAGGCGTTGTCAAACATTGGTACCGTCATAATAATCTTAAAATTAGCCATAGGCGAAATAGTTGCCTGAGAGTTATTGCTTGGCGTGATATATGGATCCGCAGGGGCAACCACCACAGCGCTAGATTGCATAGTGCTGGGCGGATAGTTAAATACCGTCCATACGCCAGGGTTAGCCAGGGCTGCAGCTATTGTGCTGCGTAAGGTAGTTATAGCTGCAGGCATTAGCCGACCATACCCGCAGGTGAAAGATACGGGGCCAATAGGCCGCGCACGGATGCCATAAGAGTATTGGACATCTTAAAAGGGCTAGGGCTGTAGCCGTCTAAGCTAGTGCCGCCGTTTTGTGTACTAAATCGGCTAGTCCAGATATTTTCTGCCAGCATTAAAGCTGCAGCGTTAATAGCTGGGGTATTAGCGTAGGTAACCGTTTTTGTATCATCACCTGTCATAGTGCCGTAAGGCAGTACGCGCCTAAAGTTTTGATCTGTTGCTACTTTTGCATATTGGATAAAGCTATAGCCCTGTGGGAATTGCCAGTAATTTAGCTGCATATTAAATGCAGGCAAGATATTAGCTGTGCCTGTGCTAAATGGAATTGTGCCTGTAATTGTGTAAGTACCGTTAAAGGTTGAACCAGCCCCAGCAATAGTTACTGATTGGCCCGTAGTAAAAATGCCAGGGTTGGCAACCATAACGGTAGCGACATTAGACACCAACGCGGTACCGACTACGGGCGCGCTGTCAAACCATAAAAAGCCGTTTATTAGATCTTGTGCAGCTTGGCAGGTGTCCTCTATCCAGGTGTAAGAGTCATACAAAGTGCCAACGCCCAACGATGCTTTTAATGTCGCGGCGGTTACATATGTAGCTGGCACTTGTGTACTCCTATCTTACTTAGGTTTGGTAAGCCTCAAAGGGCTAAGAGGCCTACCAAACTATTAGTGGGTGTTTTTGTTATCAGGTTTTCTTAAACTTCAAGATACCATTAGGCATTTTGGCAATAGTTGCCATAAAGCCATAGATAGCTACCTGGATTTGCAGATTAGATACAACATTAACTGACATATAAGCCTGTGGGCTGCGATAAACAGTAAATGCCTCAGGTGCAAGAATAACTGCACTATCGTCATCAAAAGTAGTAGCTGTAAAGTTTTTATCTACATAAAGATCAAGACCTAGTACAGAACCACGAATAGAGGTAGGTGATACCTGTCCTGCCGCGTTCATAGGTTGTAGCGCCGTAAATACAGGTCGCTTTGTTGTATCTTGCGCTGAAATTAGTGCGCCCCATTGTGCAGGGTTAGCAATATAATTAGTAGCAAAATAGCCAGTATTTGTGTAAATAGTTTGTGCGCCTTCAGCTGCATAGTCAATGATGCCGTCTAAATCTGCTGTCGTGTTTGTGCCGTTCATACCTGCTGCTAACAAATCTGTTAGCACTTGGCTGTCAATAGTTTTTAGGTAAGCGTTTTGTAGCTGTGCTGTTAGCTCGGAGTAAAAATTAGGATCTGAGCGCTCTAGCAATTCTACGCTAAGTGTATTCATACCTGAATACTTTTTAACAGTACCGTTAATATAGGCTGTCTCCATACCTGTATTTTGTACAGCGCCAGCTTCGGCTTCCTGTGTTACTACAGGTGCTACACCTGTACCGCCGCCACTTGAGGTTACAAGTGAAGGCACTGAAATTGTCATACCGCTAGCAGGTAAAACACCTTGTGAACAGGCATCTATAGCAGGTGTGCCAAAACGTGTATTAGTTACAAACTCTGTCAAAAATTGTGTTGGATTAAATGCAGGGTTAGTAGTGAAGCTGTCATCGGCTGCCGTTACATATAGCTTTGACTCCTCATTACCTAATGCTGCTTTAATTTTATGCTCTGTGTATGAACCCATATTTACAATAGGTGTACGTACACGCTGAGAGTTAAGTGCGCTTGGTAGGATTATTTTACGAGCTGCCTCTACTGTAGGTGCAGCCTGCTCTGTGGCATCTACTGCCTCAGGTGCGTTTTCTTCGGGGGCTGTAGTCACAGCGGCCTCGCTTTCGGGTTGGGTTTCGGTTTCTGTCTCGGTTGTTACTATGTGCGTTGTTGTAACTTTAGTTGTAGCTGCCTCTATTGGCATATCACCTGCAGCTGCAGCAATTTTTTGCACCGCAGCGCTAGCAAAGGCAGCGCTCTCTACGAGTGACACCTCGCGTAAGGTGGCAGCGGTGACCAGGAGATAGTCTTTTTCAGGCTTTGATGCGGTAACTTCCACACCAACGGATAAGCCGTCCATAAGTTGTTCCTGGGCTAGCAAAATTGCATCTGATCCACGTGATGATGCACTTACCTTAAAACTGGCATAAAGGCCGTCTTTAGCTGAGGTCATACTTTGCATACGCCCTACTACGGCTGAGTTATCGTGCGCCATTAAAAGTTTTACTTTACTTGGCTCAGCTGCGCTGATTGAACCTTCAGCAAAAACTACTTTGCCCGCGCTTGTGTAACCTATCTCGCCATACGGTGCAATTTTGCCTGAGATAGTACGGCGCTCACCGCTATCTACTGCCTCAATATTGCCACTAAACGTTAAGATCACGGATTTTGTTCCCTTCATTAAGGCCACTAGGGCTTAGCTGTTCCATACTTTGCGCTTGCTCTAAATCTATTAAACCCAGGTTAAGCATCTTTTCTATTGCATCTAAACGAGCTGCAGTATCGGCACGTAAAAAAGTTTCATCTAATGCAAAGCGCACTACGTTACCGTGAGCCGTAATATCATCCATAGATAAACGGTTTTCAATAGCGCTAATAAACGGCTGCAAAGAATATGCTACAAACTCCTTGCGCCCGTCAATAATGTTTTGATACGTCATAGAGTTATTCATATCTGCACTTATGTAATATGCGGGCACGTTCATTAAACGCGCTATCTGTGTAGCTAGATACTGGCTAGCCTCGTTGTACATCATATCTTTAGGGCTAAAACCAACAGTTTGGTAATCTAACGTACTAGTTAAATATGCTGTACTGCGTGATGCACGTGCTGCCTTCCACGCAGCCAGCAAGCCGCTAATCTGTGCCTCAGGTAAATCGGCACCGCTATTTTTAATAAATCCTGTAGCCATTGGCGTAGCAGCTGCAACACTTGCGGCCTTTTCTAAATCTAGTGCCGCTTGTATTGTACGGGCGCCTGTCTCTAATACGCCAGGTAACAAAGATTGGAAAGTAACAAGGCTGCCAATACCTGACATAGGTGCGCGTACACCATTAACGCTGTAATACTGTACGGTTTCGCCCGTCTTATCTGTTGTAACAGTTACGCGAGTATTAGCTACCCACTCAAAACCGCTAGGCCGCCCGTCATCTGCGTACAAACTTGTAACGCGCCAATATGCAACGCCATAAAATAGTAATGAGTCAACAGTATAAGCAATAGTTACGCTGCGCGGTTGCCGCATATCGGGTTGGTCTAGCCATAAAGGTGACTCAATTTTTACGCCCGTAGATTTTTTGTATAACTCTAAATCTATACTTGAGATAACGCCTGCAATTAAATTACGGCAACGAGATACAGCTGGCACTTGCAAAGCTGTAAAACGATCCATAAACGGGGCGCCGTTGCCAGTTGCATAAAGGCCGCCGTAGCTATAAACGCCAGCGCCGTAACCTTGTGACATAACGGCAGGGGCTAACTGGGCTGTGACATCTTTTTTAGTAATACCTAAAGTTTGCAATAGACCCATAGGGCGGATTATAGGTTATCCACAGGTGTAAAGTTATACACACTCTCGGCGTGTCTAAACGTAAACTTTAGCCTCAGATACAGGCTGTGCCAGGATGTGAATTACCATAGCTAGGCCGATAGGTATATCCACAGGGCCAGCCGATTTACGGCGCACAATACGCCAAGCATCGGGTGTTATTTTAGCTGCGCAATTTGCCATTTGTTGTATCAATAGATCCTGCCCGCTGTGCCTTAAACGGTCATTGACTAAGGCATCGTGGAAGTCAGAGCAGGCAGTATAAAATGACTGCCCCGATACGTCTCTCGTTTGAACGCCTGCATTTTGTAAACGCTGAGCTATGGATGCCGTGGTGTACTTGTCATAACAAACCATACGCGGGTAATACATATCGGCCCATTTTTTTATACTTGCAGCTATAGCTAATTCATCTACGGCTACCTGTGAGCTGTATGTATCTAATACAGCTACACCTATGCGCCCGTCAGGCAATAGCTGGCCCATTACTAGGCTTGCATCGCGCCTAGACGGGCTAACGTCAAAGGCAAAAACAGTTAAAGGCCCAGGTGCCATTTTTAGGTTAATGTCGCTGGCATCCTCAACAGATCCGTGGGGCCACGGCGATTGTAGGCTATCTATCCATTGGCATAACGTTTCTGTCCTAAATTGCTCTGTAGTTTGTGTAGTAAGGGCTTCTTTAATAGATGCTTCAGTTACGAGTATGCCTAAAGCTGGGTTTGCCATAGCCCAGGCTTTACGATCATCTAGGGCTGCAAACTGCGGTGCGCTGTACTCGTAATAACCTAGCGACTCGGGCGGATGCGCCAGGCATCGCTCGCGTAACTCGTTTAAGGTCACGCTAAAAGCATCGCCCGCATTACTCGCCAGTAGGGTTTGGGCGTTTGGACGGGCACGAGTCACAGGCATAGCAGCTGCAAACGCGGTTTGGTCAACCTCGCGTAATTCATCTATAAAGAGAAAATCTGCCGTAGCACCACGGGCTGAGTCGCGTGTAGCTGCACGTACATCTAGCCTGGCACCTGATTTTAATACTATGGCCTCATTACCGTTGGCATAGCGGATGCTCTTTAGCTCTTTCTTTAGAATAGGTGCATCCTCTATAGCTTGTGCCACTTCTCTAAAGGTAGTTAATGCCATAGATCGCGCTGAGGAGATGACCACGTGGTTGCGCTCGTTAAACAAGAATAAGCCTGCCAGGATACGCATACGCGCCAGGTGAGACTTGCCCTGTTGGCGTGAGGTCAAAAGCAAATTAGTTTTACGCACAAACATTTTATTTTTATCTATCGTCAACATATCCTGCATTACATAGCGTTGCCAGGGTAAAAGCGGCAGGCCAATATCCTCTGCTAGCTGTGCAACTTCATCGCCTCGGCTCGGGCCTTTTAGTGGTTTATTTTCTAAGCGCGGTCTCACCGCCCCTCGTAACGGCTGGTTAGCTTTGGTTGCCATTAGTTAACATCCTGCTTAGGTTGGCCAGCGCAGGGGCCTTGCTGGGTCATTACAGACGTTTTTGGGGATAAAAG
>Ga0209356_1000463_pt1 | contig 15813 bp, 24 predicted proteins | sample LauGreFaBDMM15SN_2_FD_188213 | JGI IMG/M metagenome (GOLD analysis project Ga0209356, IMG submission 188213) | Freshwater lake microbial communities from Lake Michigan, USA - Fa13.BD.MM15.SN (SPAdes) (version 2) | ecosystem: Environmental > Aquatic > Freshwater > Lake | place: Lake Michigan, USA...
GGCGATTGCCTCGCAATTTGGAATTCTGGCATTCAAAATTCCAAGTATCTCAACACGATGATTGCTCGATTTACATCAATCTGCGACAAAACGATCTTTGGACAACCCAAAGCGCAGCCACGCGCCAGAGCATTTGCCTGCAATGGTAAGGCACGGATGTATGATCCCGGCACCGCGGAGGCGTGGAAAGGTGACATTGCTCGCCAGACAACAAAGTTGCATGGCATGAATCTGCTGGGATGCTTGAAGGTATCGCTTTACTTCTTCATGGATCGGCCCAAAAGCCATTTTAAAAATGACGGCAAGTCGCTCAAATCAACAGCACCGAAACGATACTTTGCCAAGAAACCAGATGCTGACAACCTAGCAAAAGCTGTGCTGGATGCGCTGACTGCGCTGAATGTGTGGGGCGATGACTCGCAAATCGTCATCCTTGAGGTTACCAAAGTATGGTCGATGGACCAACGTGCCGGGTGCATTCTCACAATCTTAACCATATCAGAAGATGAAGTATGAAATCATTGGCAGAGATCCTGTCCTTACTTACAAAATAACGCAACTTATCGGCGAACGAGCAGAACGCAATCGAGTGCGCCAGCAGCGCATCGACGCGATCCTTAGGCCATTCATAATTATCAAACGCATCCTCGGATGAACCCACCCTGCACACTATGCGGATCGACCATGTGGCCGATCAAAGACGATCCCTGCCCACTCTGTCGCGCACCGGATGACGAGGTCGATGACGATCCGGATCATGACTCGCATGATGACGAGCGGTACGATGACTCAAAAAACCGACTAATAAATGGCATACATCACGCCGCAAGAGCGCATAGGCATGACGCAACCATAAGTAGATTTGATGAAGTCGCACTTTAACATTAAACTCGCAACTAAATGACTGACACACCAGAGACAGACGAATTTATACGAACTCAACTTGAACAAGTTGGTATCGATCAAATTAGATTAGCATCCAAGCTAACACTTAAATGCATGGGACTAGAACGCGAGCGCAATGCCGCCATTGCGGAACGCGATCTCTGGAAAGCCGAGGCAGAACGCTGGAGGCAAATGTACATGGAGTACGATGAGATGCTGGAAGGTCAAGTGCAGGAAACTGTTGAGCGCTTGAATCAAATCTGGGAAGACTTGGATGAGCTAAAACGAAAAGTCGAAAATGACATGCTTGATGATTGAAGGAAGATGAAATCAAAATCCATGAACACCGCACAAAATGGCAAAGGTGATGCGCCTCGCCCATACAATCCATCTCGCTTCGCAAACAACTACGAAAGCATCTTCCGCAAGAAGGTGCAGGAAGTCTGCGATCTGATTGATGAATGCGAATGCTTGAAAACACCAAATGACCATGATACTCGATCCAATCCAGAAAATAGCAACTGCCAGGGTAAATGAAGGCAGAAATGTTTTCCTCACAGGATCTGCCGGCACAGGCAAGTCCTCGGTAACGGTTGAGATCATCCGCAAACGCCTGGGCGACCGCGGATTGAAGGTCTGTGCGACTACCGGAGTGGCTGCGCTAAACCTGCGAGACAAGCTCTCGTCGTTGTTTGGCTGCCATGTTGACACCTCGACGATCTACCGATGGGCAGGCATTGGCATCGGCCCACAGAATGGTCAATCGTTCGACGAATACCTTGGTCACATGCGATCAAGGAAGTTTTCGTGGTATGGCACAAATGCAAGGATTCAAGCGACCAAGACATTGGTTATTGATGAGATCTCGATGTTGCCGGGGAAGACATTGCAGTTCATTGATTTTGTCTGCAAGCATGTCCGAGGTAGCAATGAACCATTCGGTGGTATCCAAGTGCTGTGCGTCGGTGACTTCTTGCAGCTCCCTCCGGTTGCCAAAACTGGTGGATATGACTGGGCGTTTGAGACTGACACTTGGCATGATCTAGGATTCTCCAATGTGACGCTCCAGACGGTGCATAGGCAGGCCGATCCGATGTTTGTGGATGTTCTTAACCAATTCCGCGAAGGATCAATCACAAAGGCAGGTGCGGCCATTCTCAAGCCGAGAGTGGCAAGGTTTCCCAAGTGCGACATCCTGCGGCTGATGACCCACAATACTCAAGTGGCAAAGTGGAATGCGTATCAACTCGGCGCGATTGATGGCGAAAGCCATGAGATCAAAGCGACCTTCGATGGCGCCACCGCGGATTGCGATTTTCTGCGTAAAAACTTGATCACGCCAGAATCATTGCTGATCAAGCGACAAGCTAGGGTAATGGTCACCAGCAACATTGCCGGCAATGGCGAATCGCTTGCTGCTGCGAATGGTGACATGGGAGTTGTGGTTGATTGGTCGGATCAAGCGGTGATCGTCAAGCTAGACAATGGCACATTGCTGCCATTACAAGCCAAGACATGGTCGTTTGATCCGATGGACAAGAAGTCTGCGACGATGACCCAGATCCCTCTCAAGTTAGCCTGGGCGACGACAATCCACAAAAGCCAAGGACTGACGCTCGACAATGCGTTGATCGACATCCGTGCAACGCGTGAACCAGGACAAGCGTATGTCGCCATCTCCCGAGTCCGCAGATTGTCTGGACTGCATCTCAAGGATTGGTTTTCTGGCATCTGGGTTTCGCCAGTTGCCAAGGCATTCCACAAGCAGATTGCATGATACACTCACCGAGTGTAGTCACACCATGAAGCGTATCACCGAGCGGATCTTGCTGGAATGCCGGCGCTTGCGATAGACGCCATCTCCCTCCCGAGATCCTTCTGCATTCGTGTTGCCCTCCACAGTCTGCACGATTCCATCCTTGCCTATGTCCCCGACCGCGATGCCAATGTGCGAGAACGTGAAGACCACGATGTCGCCACGCCGGATGTCGTCCTTGTGTGGCTTGCGCAACACAACTGACTTGTCGACGCTGCGGCACCAGTTCTCGAAATCCCATGCGCCGGCAGTCTCTGGCCTTGGGAAGGTGTATTGCTCGGCGCCCATTGCCTCACGGCTTGCCCAGCACACGAATGCAGCACACCACGGCCACGGCCCGACTGGCAGCCATGTGCATCGTTGATACTCGGCGATTTGCTTGCCGGCATTGGTCTTGCTTTCACGGACGCCGATTTGTGACTCGGCGATCTTGGCTAGTTGTTCAGCGATCATGCTTTGCGGTAGAGATTGGTAAGATGCCCAGCGATGCAATACTTGCGCTTGGTTAAGATTCCCTCGGCCACCATGAGATCGAGCTTCTCGGATGCCCTGCTGCGCTTGAGTTTGCTCTTAACCATGAATTCGGCAGCGGTGAATTCATCTGGCAAGCGATCGACTTGCGATATTCTGGAAAGTGCGAGATCCAGTCCAGAGAGTGCTTTTGCGATGTTTGTTTTCATGTAGTAAAAAAGCGGGATTTTTTTCCCATATGAGAGATAAAGTGTTAAATTTTGGTCAAAAACTGCCAATATAAACAGAAATACTGCACATCTTCAAAGAATGCCCATCGGAGAGATCATCTCGCCATTGTCCTCGGTGACGTGCCAGGCGTTCCACGCGCCTGTCTTTGAATTGATCATTCCGTAAATCCAACCTCGGCGCCATCCGAGCATGTTAGGGAATTTCTTGGCGTAGTCCATCTGTCCGATGTCGGCCATGCAGCCCAGAGCGTATGCCTGCCCCTGGTCGATGTGCTTGGCGATATATGAGCTAGGAGCGTGGACATGGCCGAATAAGCACGATCCGAATCGCTCAAAATGTGCCTTCGCTGGATTCATTCCAGCAAGAAATCCATGCAGCAGCTTCGGTCCACCTTCCGGCATCTTGAGATACTTGGAGACATGATACGGAACCCATTGGATCTTGAGCTTGCGAAATTCTTGCTCCGCGGCCTCGGCCAGCTCCGCGCAATGCTCGCGGAGAATGCCATTGGCACAATGCGTTGAGTGCAGCCAGATCCTGTCATCATGGTTGCCGAGCGTGAGATAGTTTGGTCGATACTCGCGGATGAATTCGATGCCTGCCTGGAAGTCATCGGAGATGCCGAGCGATGATTCCTCGATCGAGCATCCTTTGCGCAGGCTCGGCGCATCAACAAAGTCGCCAAGGTGGATTCGGTAGTGAGGTTTCCAATCGGCCACAAAGTCCAAAAATTTCTTTTTGGTCTTCTCGCAGACGAGGTTCCCGTGCGAGTCACCGCATGCTACGAATTTTTTCCAACTCATAATTTTAGTTTTTTCATCAACAAATCAATCGCGGGAAAGAAGATGTGTTCGATGGATCTGACAATCGACTCTTCCTCGATTCGCTTCGACCATGAATGTCCAGCGATCGCTAGTGAGGCGTGTAGCATCTCATGGCGAATAGTGTCAAGGAGCATCTTGTCGCTCTTTAGACACTCGCGGGAAATTCTGATCTCCTTGTCGTCGAAAGACATCTGTCCGTAGTCATCAATCTTCGCGATGACGATGCGGAATTTAATGCCGCCAATGAGAATGGATCGTGGCAACTTGAGTGCCACGCATCAGTCCTTCTTGAATGCGTTTAGGAGTCCAACGAGTGCTGTGCCGCCGGCGATGATCGCAGCGGCCTGCGCAGGCTGCACGATGATGCCAAATGCGGTTGCGAGTTGGATGATCCCGCGCCATGTCGATTCCATTTTGAGGTATGCAATAAGAGTGGTCATTATTTTAGATTCTTGCGGATGATTGATGCTGCGGAAAGAATTGAGACGATGATGCCTGAGAGAAGAGCAATGGTTTGCAACCACGGATTAAGATCCCCTGGCACAGTCGCCAAGATGGATGCAATCGGTGCGCTTACACCGACTATGCTCTTGCCAGCAAATGGCATATGATCAAATGGATTCATCGGCAGATTCAGCAGATTCGATGGTTTCAGCAATTGCTGAAGGAACATATTTCACGCTACCATCAGCCTGCGGTTGGTAGATGCTGATATCAAACACAGGAGCGGTATGCTCATATTTGGCTACGGTAAGCGCCGAGTGAAATGCACGATAAGCAGTAAGTGCAGCCACGGCGTTTTTACCGAATACATCCAGAACTGCTGGATCGCTGGACAACGTGTGCAACTGCTTGAGCCTAGCCTCGACGAACGAAATAGTGTCGGCGGTAATCTGCTCGATCTCGGCAGCAGCTTTAAATGCGGGGGTGAGTGAGGTAAACATGGTGTTAATTTACTGATGCAAGGCGAAGATAGTGGATATTAACAAAAGTCCCTGTAGCGGGATCTGGATTTATTGCCTCTGTGCAGAATCCATATTGACTTGTGCCAGAGTTTCCAGTTGGGCCACCTGTCAAAGCTGTCTGTTCAGTATTATCCACCCACCAGCGAACTCCACCAACTCCATCAGACTCGATGTGGATTGCGTAAAAAATCTGCAAGCTCAAAGCAACTCCTGTTGCTGACGTTGTTTTTGTCGTGCCGTTGTGACAAGTGGCAAACACCGAATTATTTACGATCTCAAAGCCAATACCTTTTACCGCTAAAGTTCCACCAGCCCAAGTGGATGAAACTGGCCCCCAGTAGTATCGGACGGTTCCTGATGAATTTGCTGGATTGTTAATACGCAAAGATAGAGAATTGCGCTTACTCCAGTTTTTTGTTGATCTATTAGATCCATTTGAGAGCTGTAAGTAAGGGCCGACCAACGCTTGATAATTATTTGCTAAAGCAACTGTAGTGCTTGGCCTAAAAGACCAAGCAGGACTGTCCGCTCCTCCTGTCGTTGAGCTAGACCCAGCAGTCCCACCGATGGTCGTGAGCATTGCGGTCGTGAAAGTGTTGATTTCATGCTCGCTATACTTATTAACTTTGCGTAAAAACTCGTTTCCTTGATCATTGAGCGTAATCAAGCTAGTCGCTGCTGGCGTTCCAGTTCCGCTCGATGTCGGACGAGTCGTGCTTGTGAAACTAGCAAGACCAGTAAATGTGTTTGATGCTGCTGCCAAGAATGGCACAGAAGTCGTCGCATCGCTGATGTCCGCGATGACAAGACTGCGATTAATCCATAAGCTCGCACCGCGCATTAACGCCTGTCCTGCGACTGCGCTGGTGATCGAGACATCCGATAACTCATCAAGTTCCGCAGATCCAACTGGCCCCATCGGCCCACGCGCAGCCACATTGATGATGGCAGTCATCTGCTCCGATCCGCTGGTGAGCGTAGCGGTGATAACCTCAGAGTTCGCCAGTATAGATGCGGTGACTATTTCGGCCATGTTAGTCGTTCAGAATTTGAATGGTTCCCACAAAATACGTTTTAACCGATCCAGCAGAATCGGTCGTCTCGATGTTCCAGTATTGAGTGCCGGCAGCAAGCGGAAATGGCGTGATCGAATCAACGGTGAATTCCCAGTTGGCAGCAGATGTGATCGAAATGTCGCCGCCCGTGCTGGTCAGCGTTAGCGTGTCGGTGTCTGCTGCGGCCTCATGGAATGTCATGCGGACACTTGTAAGCGAATCATCGAGCGATGACCCATTGGTGGACATGCTTACCGAGATACCATCCCAAGTGTCACCACGGACGATCGGTGGCAGCGTGATTTGTGCAGGTCGTGCCATTATTATGCTTCTGCGAGTACGGTGAATGTAAATTCTGTGGCGTTTGGTGCGATTCCTGGACTTGAAAAAATAAAGTTTCCATCTGCTGAAGTTCCATAATCGTAAGATTTAAGGAATTTTCCTCCACTAATAATTGATGTCGTAGAAATATAAGTATCTTCAAATGTTATTATGCCAGTTGGAACCACAATCAACTGTGCATACATCGTATTCATTCCTGGAAGCGTATTACCCTCAAAATCCTTGCCGTCTCCATCAAAAAGCGTAACGCCAGATGTGGCCACGCCTGCCGTGGTATTTGCTGATGTCGGAGCTGCGGTGATGCCTGTGCATGTGCCATTGGCAAGTGCAATGTTCAATGTGGCATCATTGGCTGAGTAGATTGATAGGCCACCAACTGTTGCTGGTAGACGTGTGAGTGAAATAGCTGTTGTTGCTCCACCAACCGTCAATTTTTCAGCAATGGCTGCATTTGCTGCGAGTGCTGTTCTAACTTTGCCTGCCCATACCGCTGCGGTATCACCGAGAATCACAGGCACCGAGATCGTCAATGGCGATCCAAGCAATCCTGAGGATGTGACTGTCACACTCGCATTGCCAGATGCCGTTATCGTGCCGGCAGCTGTGGCAGTTTCAACCTGGGCAGTTCCTGCCACCCATGCGGTTGCCGTGCAACCTCCTGTGGCTTGTGTGATCGTAAGCGTCGATGCGGTTCCTGCCATCACCGCTCGGAGCGAATAGATCACATTGGCATCAGCAAAGCGCTCTTGCGTTTGAGCAACGCCAACTTCGACATCATTGAATACATTCGTGCTTGTCGGAGTTGCGATCGACCGCAAGCCGTAGGAGAGGATTGACTGCGTGAGTTCCATCAAGAGTTATGAGATGTCAAAAGATCGTCCACTCGGTGGTATGTGAGACGGTATTGCTCGTCCAGGATGGATCGATGTCAGAGTCATTCTTTGTCAGCGTGTAGGTTCCGCGCAGATCACGCCATTTTGTGTCCGAGTAGCCTGTGACATCAATTCCGAAAGCTGTTGTTGATGGATCAATTCCAATTGTGCAGTTCCATTGGTTGTATTCATTTGGCAATACCGCTGGTGGCGTTGGGGAGGCATTGTCGTAGTGAAAAAATGGGCAGTCTATTGTCAGAGATATGGTCAAATTCGTTGCTGGATTTGAATTGATCACTTGTGTGCCATAACCAAAGCTAGTAAATGACTTCGCTCCGGTTAAAAACAAGTGGTGTCTCCTTGGATCTGAAAGAAATCTCTCTGCTCGATTGATTCCAAAAACGTAATGCTTGAAAAGCGACTCGTCATCAGCAGGTGATGCGGTTGGGAAGCATTCATCATAAGAACCATCCGAAAATTGTGTTGCTGTATCGAAATCAAGTGCGAGATCGGTGATCAAAACACGATCAAAGGTGTGGCTTTGAGAATAACTGATCGACTGGGTTGTAGTCATTCCTCCAGTCGTAACGGATCTCGTCCCCGATCCAGACCGCACAACTGTGATGCCGGTGTAAATTGGTGATGCTTCTGATCCAATGATTCCAAAGGTATTTCTGAATTCAAGAAACCCACGCAGTCCAAACGTACGATTCAAGTAACCTTCGTAGTCTCCATGCGGAATGAATATCGTTGGTGTTCTCATGTTGCCCACCACATGTTCGTCGAGCCAAATGACTCAACGCCGAGATTGCCGCCAGAGAAAATGTTTTCAATTCCAACAATTGATCCACTAGCGTAATCGACTGTGCCAAGCAAGAAGCATGATGTGAATCCGGTTGCTATAATTGCAGAAACTGCTGGTGGCGTTGATGATGTGGTCTTCTCGATCGTCACAACGTAAGTGTCAGGCGTCCCGAATGTTCCTACGCATTTGATCCAGATCCAAGAATCAGCGCTGATGGCAAGCGTTGGCCTCGGATCATTGTTGATCGAGGTGCCAGAGATCGTTGGGTAGTAAGTGCTGTTTACATAGCCAGGCGTGATGTAGATTTCATCTTCGCTTGCCTTGATGATCTGCAATTTGATCGCCTTGAACGGTGGAATGTACTTTCCAGTAACAATGATTTGCCGATCACGCAATGCCGCAATTGACTTGCGAACATCCCGCGAGAATCTGCCAATCCACCGCGGATCATCCGTGATGCTTGGAAGTGGTATCTGGATCTGTCCGTGATTTGCTTGCATTATTCGTAGAGGAATTCGTTCCAGCCGTCTTTTTCTGACAGAGTCCATTCAAGTGTGGTCTGGTAGATAGCGCCAGCAGTTGTTCCCTTTTGTTCTTGTCCCGCGCCAGTTAACATCCAATTGCGAGTGCCAGATGGTTCTGGTGGATTACCTCTGGGAGTTGAAACCTTGCCCAGTTTGTTAACTTGCGCAGATGTCATTGGCGAGCTTCCTTCTGCGGTTTCTGTCCAAGTAATTGTTGGTGAAACGTAAGTCGTGATTCCACCTGCGATGAAATTTGCAAAGTCAATTGAATCTCCTGCAAGCGTTACATAAAATGTAATTGTAGATCCATCTTCTCTGCGTGGATAATAAAGATTAAAATCACCAGGTGTAAATGCATCTTCGGCCCAAATGATATTGCCAGAAATTAACTCCTTAAGTGCACCTTGTTGATCATCTCCAAGCTGTTTAAATTTTGGATGCTCGGTGACAGATTTTTCTGATAACCTTCCCTCAAGACGATATGTTGGCTCATTCTCAACAACATCTGGAAATGTCGAATCATATTGGCTGCCCGATGGAGCAATGAATTGAATCTTTAATGTTGCGAGTCCACCTTCATCAATTGAAATGTCGTGGCTTGCAACTCGCAGATTAGCTGCCCATGTCGGAATGTTATCGTCGATGGTTGTTGCAAATGCACCAGGATAAACCTTGACCAAGATCGAATTGACCTGCTCCTTCGCAATGATGTATTCACCAGATCCCTCGATCTGGCCTTTCTCATTGATTCCGATCGACAGTCCTGGTTGCCGATAAATCTCGCTTGTTGATATTCCGTAGGTTGTCGCCATATTATTTTGCTGGGAATGGTTGTGGTTGGGTGTTTGCTCTGATTTGCTCAAGCAATGGGACGACTTTCTCGCCGAATGCATCGCTGAAGACCGATCTCTCACCTGTCATGACTGGTCTAAATTGATCGCCGCCGGCAGCAGTCATGGTGTTTGTGCCTGCGCGAAGATTTTGTATTCCTTCTTTGAAGTCATCAACGGCGCCCTTGTATGCATAAAAAGCTGCCGTGTCTACAATTGATTGAGTGCGTGTGCCAAGGTTTGATTGACCCATGATTTTATCTAATCCAGTAGCACCTCTGATCGAATTCTCAAAGTAATCCATCACCCTCATAAATCCAGATACTGGTTGGAATACGGTTTGCTCAAGAGTTGCATTCAGCACATTCCCAATAAGTTCAGCGACTAGTCTTCCGATTTGAATAAATTTGGATGAATCACCAGCAATGGCCAATGCAATTGATGTTCCAACCACTTGACCAAGTTGGGTAGCCTTTGCAGACATCGCTGGAAAGACCGCTTCCAGCGCAGCAGGTAATCCATTAAATCCTTCCGAGAATGGTTTAGCAAAACTCTCAACAATTTGCCCGAGTGACACCTTGATCTTTTCAGATGTCTTGGCAACTGCTTCTGATTGAGCGACAACTTGCCGGTTTACTGCTGCGATGACATCAGCCATTGCCTTACCCTTATCACCTGTGCGAACAAATTCCTGACCGATGCGATCGATATCTACTGGTAGCAAAGCACCAGTCTTCTTGAGTGCAGTCAGTCCTTTTACGGGATCGCTGAGAGCCTTGCCGAGCTGGATTGCATAGCTTGTGGCATCGCCACCGAAAAGCACCGACATGTCGAGTGCAGCCTTGGTGACTTGATCGAATAGACCACCTGTGATGTTTGCGGTTTTGCCGATGTCCTCGAATGACATGACGATCGCTTGAGTCGATGCAATCAGATCATCATCGACGCCAATCTTGCGAGCAGTTGCATCTGCCACATCGAGCAGACGATTTGCGACGATATCGGCCTGGTTGCCAAATAGTCCCATCGTATTGACCACATTCTTCAGCTTGGCATCGCTTGCTCGGCCTTCTTCGCCGATCGAGTTGAGCTTGTATCCTGCATAAGCAACTGCGCCGGCTGCCGCGGTAAATGCTGCGCCAATTGCAGCGCCCACCTTTGCGATTGCGCCGAGTGGCGTTGAGATGCTCCCGATCGTCCCCTTAACGCTCGACATGGTCTTGTCGAATTGTGACGCATCACCTTTGATTTTGACGGTTAATCCGGCCATACCTATTCAATGATGTCAACCGAGTTCATAATTCTTGCGATTCGATCAGCAAGTGGTTCGACGTTAGTCTCGATCTCATAACGCTTGCGGAATACTTTAACGCCACGACGATGCAGTAGAGCATGGATCAGTTGGCTGGTTTGGTCGATTGGTATGCTTGAGATTGTTTCGATGCTCCATCCGTATTCCGATGCCAGCATGTCGACCATGCATGACCAGTCGCCGGCTGGATCTCCATTTACTTTCCCGGCTGCGTGGCCACCTCAACGGCAGATAGGTTCCTGCGCTCGATGACGCGGTTGATGTAATCCATCACCAGGGTAAAGTCATCCTCGGAGATGGCGAGGATCTCGGCCTCGAAATAAGCAGATGCATCTGGAGATTGCAGTATCTTCGCAGCCTCAAATGGTTGTCGTCCGGCAGCGATGAGATAAGCGCCGATTGCAAAGTGATCTGGAGCTTCGCCGCCAATGCGCTTGAGCGCAGTTGATACGGATGCCGAGATGCGTTCGGAGAATGGTTTGAGATCCACCATCTTGCCGTTGATCTCGATGGATGGTGGCGTGTCAGTCCAGGCGTCTTCTGTGTCGATGTTTGTTGTCATTTGCGGAAAAGGATGCGCTCGATTTGATCGAGTTGTTTCTTGGGGATATGCTTGCCGATCATAGCCACTCTGCCGCGATGCTCGACTCTAGCGAACTGGATGTCCTTCATGGCCACCGTCATCGCTTCGTGGCCCAACAGAGCGCCTTTGAGATATGAGACTGGAGCATCTGGCAGACGCTCATAGAGTTTCTCGTCGTCGTAGAGCAGCGCGTCGGTTGCCGCGGCTTCTGGTAAGCACCATGTTGTCACCTTCTCGTTACGCAGCCAGCCGATGATCGGATGACCGAGTGCTTGCATGACCGCGGCTTTGCGCGTGTTGGTGATCTTGCATGCCGGCCCATAGTGCAGCGGGAATCCGCGATTTTGTTTGATCGCCAGGACAAGGTGATCGAATAAGGCAAAGGCACCTTTGCACAATGCAAGTGGATGACTCGGATTTGCAGCAATCCACTTCGGATCGCTCCAGTATTTTGCGATTAGTTTCGGGCTGTTCCCGGATGGCGATGATTGCTCAAAATGCCAAGTCACGCGGATGCCCTCGATCCCATCACCGACAGCAGTCGAGTATGGGTTTGCCGCATTGAGCGGAATATCAAATGCGTAAATAGTTGCTGCCAAGCGTGGGTTGTCCACCTCGGCTGCGCTTCCGTCAATTGACGTAAAGCCGAATCTTGGAATCATCATATAGGGTTGATTTCATTAAGCTGTGATAAGCGGGTGATTCATCGCGGTGATATCCAGCTTCTGGAAATCTTCGCTGGTATGAGTACGCGTCACCGATTCGACGATCGTGATCGTGCCGACAGATCCTTTGAGGTAATCGGTTGGAGCGGTGATGAGAGTGATAGCAGTTGCGAGACTACCAGCAAATGGACTGGAATCTGGAACAAATCCAGAAATCGAAACCTCGATGCGCTCATCATAAAAGGTCTTGCCGATCGTGTCGCCGGTGACATTGCGAACTACCTTGGATTCTTGGCTGTAAGCATAGCTCACGGTGTCTGCCAAGATGCCAGTTTCTGCCGCGGTGATGCCGAAAACTCCTTTTGATCCAGTCGCTCCAAATTGTGTAGCCATACGATTAAGCGATTGTGTCAAATTCGCATCACAAGGCATTCGGCTTTGTAGACCGTCTCCATGATTGACTCATCCCAGCTCATCGTGGCGCCTTGGAAATCCCAGAACTGAATCAAGATGCCGTCATTGCACGTTGATTTGATCGTGCTTGGATCGTTCAATATGGTCTCGATCTGATCTTGCCACGATGCAACGTCCGAATCGACCTCATCGCCGGCATGGCAACGCAGCGTGATATCGACGCCAACCTTGAGAAGCCCAGGCAGCGCGACAGCATAGCGTTCAGACGATACTGCTCCTACGCTCAAGCATGGTAATTCAATCTCAGCACGCTTTGTTTCGCTGACAATTGAGATTTCCTCTGATGGCAGCACGTCGATCAGATACGCAATGAGATTGTTTTCGAGTCGTTCGGTAGTCATTTGACTTTATTGAGTGTGATTTGCATGCGTTTTAGATTTTTGCGATATGCGGTTGCCAACGCTTTTTTGATGTCTGAATCCTGCATTGATGCAGCAATAAATGTGATGCGATTGGTGAGATAGATCACGAATCCAGATTTTGTATGGTCGATTTGTGACGATCCATTTTTAATGTGACGCTTGATCCATTTTGGAATTCCAGCAATCTTCTTCCCATCAAGACTTTCACCGGCATGAATCCATGCGCCTTTACTTAATCCAGCATTGAGCGCTTTTTTCTTTGCCAAATCGAAACGATCGGAAAGATCAATTGGAGTTCTTTTGAATTGTCCATCGGTTGGCAACCTGTTGGATATTTGCCCTTTTCTATTTCGTCTGGATTGATGCGCTTCGGCAGCGTTTTGAGATCCCCCGTAAATGTTGGCATTCTTGATGGATCGGTGAACCTGCTTTCTGATTGATCCCTCAAATGCCTTTCCAACTTTTGCCGAGATCCCAAATGGTTGCACTTTGATTGCAAGTTCCTTTGATGAAACCTTGCCGAGATCAATCATTATTTCGCGCTCGGTATTTCCGATCCTGCGCTCGTATTCAGCGATCTGTCGCTTGAATAGAGCAGCGGATTTAGGTGTGATCCTCGCCGAGATCATGTCGATTCGTTTGGATCTGCAAGTGTGAACGAGATTGCGACCTTGCCAGTTGCGACCTCGGCGATGCGGTATGATATGCCATCGACCGTGCAGCGTTTCTGGAGCAGCGACCGCGGATTGGTGACATTGGCAGGCTGCGCAACTGCAACGGCCTGCACGTCAGACTCAAGTCCACCGAGTGCGCCTTTGTAGGATTTCCGATCGTCGTTCATCACAACTTGGAATGTCTGGCCGGCGCAGATCATGGTTGATGTCCCGAATGCGGAATCAACCTCGTCATTCCCACCGAGCAGGAAATCGTCAACAATGCTCATGCCCTCTGCGTGATGTCAACCTTCTGGAGCTGCTGTAGTGCCGGCATCATGCGTGTAGCGATGCAGTATCTTTGGAATGTGGATCTCGGATGAGACTCGCTGCCTGGCTTGGTTGCACCAGATGATGTCCTCGCCGTAGTTTGATTCGCCAAACATGCATCCATCGACCAGATCGCGACGCCATGCGCAGACGTGCCATGCTCCGCGTTCGGTGATGCCGCCAGCGTTGAAAACTCTGTCATGATTTTTCAACCGAAAATGCACGGTTGAGATCAGTCCGTTATAGATCGCCTTCTGCTGAAACGTGATGACATCCGGCTTTTGCTCGATCGCCTTGAGCAGTTGCGGAATGTATTCTGGCGTGACATCATCATCGTCATCGACGAATGCGATGTACTGACCGCGAGCGATGTCGACGAGCGCCTGCCGTTTTGCACCGATTGATCGTTTGCGGTTGTCGCAAAAGATGAGATGCTCAACGTCTGGATGATTGAATTTCTCTGCGAGCTTTTTGACCTGTGCCAATCGGCTCGGAATTGATGGTGTGAGGATTGATAGTTTCATTTGCTGATATTTTTGATCCAGACGCGACCGATCTGATGGATTTCGCATCCATCCGCGGCTGCGTATTCGTCGACGGCCCGCTTAACGTCATCCCATGGGTAGTCATGGCCGCTCAAGATTCCGTTTGGTTTGACCTTCGATTTCCACGCTGCTATGTCCCTGACCACCGAGTCGTAGTCGTGAGCTGCGTCGATGTACACCACATCGCACGATTGATCTGTCAGAAATGATGCTGATTCTGCGCTGTCTCCCTCGATGATCTCGATCATGTGATCGACTTGTGCATCGGTGATGTTGCGCTTGAATTCATCTAGGATCGACCCGCCATGCGACTCGACGATTGCAACGTGTGCCGGTTGATGGGGTTCGCCTTTGAATGTGTCGATGCACGTCACATTCACCGTCTTGCCGAGGTTCTGGATTTCTTGACAGAAATGGATGATGCTCTGGCCCATCCAAGATCCGATCTCGACGAACGTGCCACCATCTGGAATCACCTTGGCAATCGCAGAATAGAACGCCTTGTAATCGCACCAGCCAGGAACATCGGATGAGATTTTGATTCCTGCTTTGAGACGATCAAAGATTGCTTTGCCGTGTTTATAGTTATCGTCAGAGTTGGATCTGGCGTAGGTGCCATCCATCTCGGCGCCTCCGAATGCCGGGTGACGATGCTCAAATGTGATGAAGCGTCTTGCGTCAATCACCACGTTGTCGCGATAGGCGCAATGCGTGAACCAATCGTCCGAATACATGCTAAAGAATTCTGGATGGAATAGGTGGCCTTGATCCTCGTATCGTTGGCGAGTCAGAATCGCCATGCAGAGCAATTTGTCGTTTCGGTGACCATCGCTGACTGCGAGAACTGATGATATTTGTGTCTGCCCAATAGCATCGAGGATCGCTTTGTCCCAGCCAGGGAATGCCTCGAAATCATCGGACATTTGCACCAGCACCTTGCCCTTGGACATCTTGGCTGCAAGGTTCCATGCTGCCACCGGCCCTGCGGATTCTGCGACGATCACGCTCTTGGCCATGCAGAGCATGTGAGATTCTTCGTCGTCGGCATCGACCGCAAAAATATGCTCGATGGAATCTGGATCGCTTGCCAGGCGCAGCCAGTCCATGCGCTGACGCCATGCGAGTGCCGGCCTGCCGCGGGTAGCATGCAAGAGTGAAATCTTGGCACCGCTTTTGATGAAGTGATTGTCTTGGAGAGTGTCAGCCTCGGCATCGCGTCCATTGCGCCGTAGAGCCATGCTGCGCAGGCTTTTACCTAGATGACCGTAA
>Ga0209356_1000482_pt1 | contig 15535 bp, 16 predicted proteins | sample LauGreFaBDMM15SN_2_FD_188213 | JGI IMG/M metagenome (GOLD analysis project Ga0209356, IMG submission 188213) | Freshwater lake microbial communities from Lake Michigan, USA - Fa13.BD.MM15.SN (SPAdes) (version 2) | ecosystem: Environmental > Aquatic > Freshwater > Lake | place: Lake Michigan, USA...
GCCAGGCACCTGCAGCAACTGCCGGCGAAGCAATTTTGCGCCTAGAAATGGCTGCAGAAGTGCCAACGCCTGCAGAGAATTTGAATGAGCGGCGTGCATTGCAACTTCAATTGCTCACTCGCAAAAATCAACCTGGCCCTGAGCAAACTTGGGCCTTGGATGTCACAGCAGTTTTGTCTTCAACGTACGACCCTAAGGTGGCGCGGCGTTTGCAACATGCTTTGAAAAACTTGTTGCGCAGCTGAATGAAGCAAGGGCTTAAGCAAAGGCTGAAAAGCCAATGCTCAAGCTCCGCTTAGCAAGTTAATTCGTTCAACTTGCCCCTGGAAATGCCAGCGCAATACTTCGGCGCGCGGCCTTGCTGCCGCAGTATCCCAGTCACTTAAAACGTAGCGTTGCATCGGTGGTTCTTGCCCTAGGCTGTGAAGTGCAGGCCGATGGGTGTGACCATGAACAAGGCAAGTGGCGCCAGCTTGTTGAAGCAAGGGATAGGACCATTCATCTGCCACATCGGCATAGACCGCACTTGAATCTTTTTTCAGCAATTCGCTTTGTGCTCGAAGTTGTCTGGCAATGCGCTCTCTCTCGGTGAGAGGTTTGGCCAAGAAGTCATTTTGCCAACTTGGTTTTCTAACCATCTGTCGAAAGGCTTGGTAGTCTGTGTCGCCTAAACAACCGGCATCACCATGCGAGAGCAGCCATTTTTGAGATGCAAAGTTAAGCACAGTGGGGTCTTGCAGATCAAGGACATGGCATGCATTGAGGAACACAGTGCCGACCAAGAAATCACGGTTGCCCCGCATAAAGGCCACCTGTCTTTTTGTTGCACAGGCTTTTAAAACAGAGGCGCATTTCTGAAGAAAAGAGTGCTGTTCAGCGGCGTCGTCGCCGACCCAAACCTCGAACAGGTCGCCCAAAATAAAGACCGCATCCGCGGTTGTATTTTCCATATAGGCTTGCCACACATCAAACGTGGCAATTTCTTTTTCTTGCAAATGCAAGTCAGAAATGAAATCAACCGTGCGCCAAGTTTCAGGTGCTTCAAACACCTGAAGCGGCAACACGCTTGCAGTCATGGAAAAGGATGATTGCGAAAATTAAAGCGCAACAGCCTTTTCAATGATGACGGGTTCATTGGGCACGTCATCATGGAAGCCATTGCGGCCAGTTTTAACGCCTTCAATGTCATCCACAATCTCGTTGCCCGACACCACATGAGCAAACACAGCATAGCCCCAGCCTTGCAGTGAAGGTGCTGTGTGGTTCAAAAATTCGTTGTCGGCTGTATTTATGAAGAACTGTGCAGTGGCAGAGTGGGGGGCTTGCGTGCGTGCCATGGCCAAGCTGTACTTTGTGTTCTTCAAACCGTTGTTGCCTTCATTTTGAATGGCCGCATCGGAATGCTTTTGTTCCATGTTGGGTTCAAAGCCGCCGCCTTGGACCATGAAGCCAGGAATCACGCGGTGAAAGATGGTGTTGTTGTAGTGACCCTTGTTCACGTAGTGCAGAAAGTTCTCAGCGCTCAAGGGCGCTTTTTCGGCGTCGAGTTCAATGAGGATGACGCCTTTGCCGGCGATGTGGAGTTCGACTTGAGGATTGCTCATGGTTATTGCACCAAAGTAATTGAAAGAATGACAACAGGCGTTTTTGGAACATCGGTTCTAAAGGGACCGCCCATGCCTGTTGGGGTAGCTCTTATTTTATCCACGACATCCATGCCGGAGGTGACTTTGCCAAAAACCGTATAACCGAAAAGTTGTAGGGCATTGAGCAAGTTCTCGCGCGGCACGTTTTCGTAGACCTGCCCTCTGTATTCAAAGCGTTTGATGGGATCGCCATCGGGAATGGGGGTGGGGTCTAGAAAAGCGTTTTCAGCGGTGTTAATGAAAAACTGCGCTGTGGCTGATTGTGGGTCGTTGGTTCTGGCCATGGCCAAAAAACCGGGCTGATTTTTCAAGCCTGCGACCATGGCCTGTCTGCCCTCATGCTGAACGGGGGCCCTGGTTGCGCGCTCTTTGTATTGGGCATCATAGCCGCCACCCTGAACCATGAAATTGGCGATGACCCTGTGAAAAATGGTGCCGTTGTAATGCTTGTCTTTGACGTACTGAAGAAAGTTGGCCACTGTTTTGGGGGCTTTGTCAGGATAGAGCTCCACCATGATGTCGCCCATATTGGTGGTAATTTTGACCTTGGGTGCTTCTTGAGCCTGACTCTGCAAAGGGGTTAGGGTCATGCCCAAAATCAGCGCCAATGCACTGAAAAGGGCCACTGTGTTTCGGCGAAAAAGGTTTGGAGTCATGGCAGTTAACGCAAGTTCTGTGTGTTGGTTGTGTTGGTGGTGACCGCCGAAGGCGCTGGCAAGGGCAGCAGGTTAGGGCCTTCTTTGGCGTTTTTGGCTTGGGTGTAGGCTCGTTGGGCCATGGCGGTATACAAGTCGCCTAAATTTTGAAGTGCAATTTTGTAATGGGGCCGCGCTTGAATGGCCGACGTGAGTGCCGACAAGGCCTCATCGTATTGCCCCTGAGCTGCTAACAGCACGCCTAAGTTGTTATAGGGTTCTGGGAGTTCAGGGAACTCTTGAATGAGGGCTTGAAGTTCTTGTACAGCTTTGGCAACTTGTCCTTGTCCCGCCAAAATTTGACTGTTCATGAACCTAAACTGTGGCGAGAGGGGTGTGCTTGCCGTTGGGGGAGTTTGCTTGATGGCCAATTGAAGCTTTTGTTGAGCTTGTGGCCATTGCTTGTTTCGAATGAGTTCTTCAATTTCTTCGCTGCCATTGGCCCATGTCAGGCTGCTGCCAAAACAGAGCAGGATGGGGAAAACACGCAATAGAACCCAATGGGAAGACATATGGATAGATTTTGAAATGTGAAATACAGGCTAAGTGGCTCAATCGGGGCAAGACTGGTTCGAAATTTTGACTTTGTCAGCGACTTATTTGGGCCTTATACTGACGCAAATTGTAACGGAGGCCTGTGTTTTGGTCTGCCATTGCAACAACTAGGGGGCTGCGGCCCCTTTTTGCACCCTTACAAGAAAAATACAGTCTTTCATGAGCTTGCGCATTTACAACACGCTGTCCCGAGCGGTTGAAAAATTTACTCCCTTAGAAGCGGGTCACGTTCGCATGTACGTCTGCGGCATGACGGTATTTGATTTTTGCCATGTGGGCCATGCTAGGTCCAATGTGGCCTTTGATGTGGTTCAGCGGTGGCTCAAGGTCAGTGGCTACAAAGTCACTCACATTCGAAACATCACCGACATTGACGACAAAATCATCAAGCGTGCTGTTGAAAACGGCGAATCTATCCGAGCCCTCACAAATCGCATGGTTGACGCCATGCACGAAGACTTTGATGCACTGGGCATAGCCCGCCCTACAGCCGAACCTCGTGCAACAGAGTTTGTGCCGCAAATGCTTCACATGATTGGCGTCCTTGAAGAAAAGGGCTTGGCTTACCGAACCCCCCAAGGCGATGTGAATTATGCGGTGCGCAAGTTTCCTGGTTATGGTAAGTTGTCTGGTAAGTCACTAGACGAGTTGCACGCAGGTGAACGCGTGGCAGTTTTAGATGGCAAGGAAGACCCGTTAGATTTTGTGCTGTGGAAGGGGGCCAAAACCTCAGAACCCGCTGACGTCAAATGGGACAGCACATTTGGCCCTGGCCGGCCAGGCTGGCACATTGAGTGCTCGGCCATGGCTTGCCAAATGCTAGGTAACAGTTTTGACATTCACGCAGGCGGCGCTGACTTGCAGTTTCCGCACCATGAAAACGAAATTGCCCAGAGCGAAGGCGCAACAGGGCAGCAATTTGCTCAGTATTGGATGCACAACGGTTTCATCAACATTGACAATGAAAAAATGTCCAAAAGTTTGGGCAACTTTTTCACAATTCGCAATGTTCTAAAGTCATTCGATGCTGAAACCGTGCGCTTCTATTTGGTCAGAAGCCATTACAGAACTTCTTTGAATTACTCTGATCAAAATTTGAACGATGCGCGCAGTGGCCTAAAGCGCCTCTACACAGCTTTGAAGGCGGCCGTGCCTTCTAATGTCCAAATTGATTGGGCCAACCCCTATGCCGCGCGATTCAAAGCTGCCATGGACGAAGACTTCGGTACCCCCGAGGCTGTGGCAGTTCTGTTTGATTTGGCGGGCGAAGTCAACCGCAGCAAGTCAGCCGATCAAGCTGGCTTATTGAAAGCTCTTGGCAATATTTTGGGCATTTTGCAAAACGATCCGGTTGCCTACTTGCAGGCTGGTGCTGGTTTGGATGAAGCCGCTATTCAGGCGTACATTCAAGCACGCGCAGACGCCAAGGCGGCCAAGAATTTTGCCGAAGCCGACCGCATTCGCAAGCACTTACTAGAGCAGGGCATTGAGCTCAAAGATTCAGCTGCTGGCACCACCTGGGAGGCTGCTCAATGAGTGATTCTGACAATGTCATCACACCAGAGTATTGGGCTGCTGCTTGCGCGCATCTGACAAAAAAAGACAGGGTCATGAAGCGCCTGATTCCTCAATTTGGCGATGCCTGTTTGGTGTCGCGCGGCGATGCTTTTGTTACTTTGGCGCGCAGCATTGTGGGCCAGCAAATTTCAGTCAAAGCCGCTCAGTCGGTTTGGAATAAATTTTTTGCCTTGAGCAAAAAAATCACACCCACTGGCGTATTGAAATTGAAAGTAGATGACATGCGCGCGGCCGGTTTGTCAGCGCGCAAAGTTGAATACCTGGTTGACTTGGCGCTTAATTTTCATGGAAAAAATGTCAGCGTCAAGGAATGGCAAAACATGGAAGATGATGCCATCATTGATGAATTGGTGGCCATTCGGGGCATAGGCCGTTGGACGGCTGAGATGTTTTTGATCTTTTACCTCATGCGTCCCAACGTCTTGCCTTTGGATGATGTGGGCCTGATCAATGGCATCAGCAAGAACTATTTCTCAGGCGAACCCGTAAGCCGCAGCGATGCTCGCGAGGTCGCTCAAGCGTGGCAACCCTACAGCACGGTTGCAACTTGGTATATTTGGCGGTCTCTCGACCCCGTACCGGTCGAGTATTGAGCTAGATAAAGGAGGCCCATTTTGGCCAAGCGCACATTCCTAGACTTTGAGCAGCCGGTGGCTGAACTTGAAGGCAAAATTGAAGAACTTCGCTATGTGCAAAGCGAATCAGCCGTTGACATTTCCGAAGAAATTGATCAGCTCAGTAAAAAAAGCCAACAGCTGACCAAAGACATTTACTCAGACTTGACGGCCTGGCAAATTACCAAAATCGCCCGTCATCCTGAGCGCCCTTACACACTGGATTACATCCGCGAAATTTTCACAGATTTTGTAGAGATGCACGGCGACCGACACTTTGCTGACGACTTGTCAATTGTGGGGGGCTTGGCTCGCTTCAATGGATCGCCCTGCATGGTGCTAGGTCATCAAAAGGGCCGTGATACCAAAGAACGCACGCAGCGTAACTTTGGCATGAGCAAGCCAGAAGGCTATCGCAAAGCTTTGCGTCTCATGAAAACAGCCGAGAAATTCAAACTGCCCGTATTCACCTTTGTTGACACGCCTGGCGCATACCCAGGCATTGACGCCGAAGAGCGCAGCCAGTCAGAGGCCATCGGTCGCAACATTTTTGAAATGGCGCAACTGGAAGTGCCCATCATCACCACCATCATTGGTGAAGGTGGCTCCGGCGGCGCATTGGCCATCTCTGTGGCCGATTCAGTGCTGATGCTTCAGTACTCTGTTTATTCCGTCATCAGCCCAGAAGGGTGTGCCTCCATTTTGTGGAAAACCTCCGACAAAGCAGAAGAAGCAGCTGAGGCGCTAGGCATTACCGCCCACCGTTTAAAAGCATTGAACCTGGTCGACAAAATTGTGAACGAGCCGCTTGGAGGTGCGCATCGCGACCCTGCTCAAATGGCCGCATTTTTGAAGCGTGCTTTGGGAGACGCGTGGCGTCAAGTGACCGATTTGAAACCCAAAGAATTGGTCGACCGCCGCTACGAGCGTTTGCAAAGCTATGGCCGCTTCACAGACACCAAAGTCGGCAAATAATTCTGCAAATGCAGGTGCGGGCTTGCTTGCGCCCAGCTTTCAGCCTAAGCTTCCTTTGGCCATCGCCTTCAGCGGTGGTGCAGATTCCACCGCTTTGCTAGTGGCTTGTGTCAGCCAGTGGCCGGGGCAGGTGAGGGCCATACACATTCACCATGGTTTGCAAGCGGCGGCCGATGGCTTTGCTAGCCACTGCCAAGCTTTGTGTGAACAACTGCAAGTTCCCTTGGTGCTTTGCAAAGTCAATGCTAAAAACGAAGCAGGTCAGAGTCCAGAAGACGCTGCAAGAAAGGCGCGCTATGTGGCTCTTAGTGAAGCTGTTCACGCGCATCCTTCATTGCAGGGGGTGAAAGACATTGCAGTGGCACAGCATGCCGATGATCAAGTAGAAACATTGTTGCTGGCACTGTCCCGTGGTGCTGGATTGCCGGGCTTGGCCAGCATGCCTTCTAAATGGGTGCGAGATGGTTTGCAATGGCATCGGCCTTTGTTAAGTGTGCCTGGCTCAAAGTTGCGTGAGTACCTCACTCATGCTCAAGTGACTTGGGTAGAAGACCCCACCAACCAAGACGAGCAATTCACCCGCAACCGCATTCGTGCGCAACTGTTGCCTGCTTTGGAGCGAGCTTTTCCCCAATTCAGAGACACCTTTTCAAGGAGCGCTTCGCACGCAGCAGAAGCACAAGAAATTTTGAACGAGCTGGCTGCGGCCGAATTGTCTAGCCTGTTGGCTTCAGGTGGGCTAAACATCAAGGCCTTGCAGCAACTTAGTTCTGCCAGGCAGTCTTTGGTGCTTCGGCATTGGCTGAAGGTGCACCACCAAACCACGCCCAGCGCCGTGCAAATGAGTGAGTTGGTGTCGCAAATTGCGGCCTGCACCACGCGGGGCCACCAGTTGCGATTGAAGGTGGGGCGAGGGTATGCGCTCAGAGAGGGTCAGGTTTTGACCTGGTCCTGTTCTGATTAGCCGCTTCAATCTCTCCTAAGCTAGGGTTCTCCCGAGTACAATCGATAGGTTTTGCTGAAATTTCCCTTTTATAACTTCTAAAAATGGCACTGATCGTTCACAAATACGGCGGCACATCGATGGGCTCAACAGAGCGCATTCGAAATGTGGCCAAACGCGTCGCCAAATGGGCCAGGGCGGGTCACCAAATGGTGGTGGTGCCAAGCGCCATGAGTGGCGAGACCAATCGCTTGCTGGGCTTGGCCAAAGAATTGGCGCCTGCCAAAACAGACACAGCCTACGACCGCGAACTCGACATGTTGGCTTCAACCGGTGAGCAAGCTTCTTCGGCATTGCTTGCCATCGCTTTGCAATCTGAGGGCATGGAGTCAGTCAGCTATGCCGGCTGGCAAGTGCCCATCAAGACCAACAGCGCTTTCACCAAGGCCCGCATTGAATCAATTGACGATGTGCGTGTTCGCAAAGACTTAGCGGCTGGCCGTGTGGTCATCGTGACGGGCTTCCAAGGTGTAGACCCAGATGGCCATATCACCACCTTGGGTCGTGGCGGTTCAGACACCTCGGCCGTCGCCGTAGCTGCCGCCATGAAAGCCGACGAGTGCCTGATTTACACCGACGTGGATGGCGTCTACACCACCGACCCCCGCGTGGTGCCTGAGGCCCGTCGCTTGAAAACAGTGAGCTTTGAAGAGATGCTGGAAATGGCATCCCTTGGTTCCAAAGTTTTACAAATTCGCTCTGTTGAATTTGCAGGCAAATACAAAGTCCCTATGCGTGTGCTGTCTAGCTTCACACCTTGGGACATCGACATTCATGAAGAAGCCAAGTCTGGCACGCTGATCACTTTTGAGGAAGACGAAAAAATGGAACAAGCCGTAGTCTCCGGCATTGCGTTCAACCGCGATGAAGCCAAAATCTCTGTGTTGGGCGTACCCGACAAACCTGGCATTGCATACCAAATTTTGGGAGCAGTGGCCGACGCCAACATTGAAGTTGACGTGATCATTCAAAACTTGAGCAAAGATGGCAAAACCGACTTCAGCTTCACAGTGCACCGCAATGATTTTGCGCGCACCATAGACCTTCTGAAGGAAAAAGTGTTGCCGTCTTTGGGCGCCAGCGAAGTCAGCGGCGATGCCAAAATTTGCAAAGTTTCTATTGTGGGCATTGGCATGCGAAGCCACGTGGGAATTGCCAGCAAAATGTTCAGGTCTTTGAGCGAAGAGGGCATCAACATTCAGATGATTTCTACGTCCGAAATTAAAACCTCTGTGGTAATTGACGAGAAATACATGGAATTGGCGGTGCGGGCCTTGCACAAAGCCTTTGATTTAGACCAAGCCTGATATAATTTTTGAGTGCTGGAATCGTGACCGAGTGGCCGAAGGTGCTCCCCTGCTAAGGGAGTATAGGGTGTAGAGCCTTATCGAGAGTTCGAATCTCTCCGATTCCGCCAGCTAGTTTGAAAAGCCGTTGATCTTTGGGTCAGCGGCTTTTTTTTGGGACATTGCTGAGCTCGCTGAGTGAGGATGGGGTGGGTGGGTTCCTAATGCCATCGTAATAATCCGGGTGTAATATTTCAAAATGGCGATTAAATACGGCACCTCCGGCAACGACAAACTCCTTACGGGTACGTCAGGCAATGACACCATCTATGGCTTGGATGGCAACGACCGCATCATTACCGATGATGGCGATGACATCGTGGATGCAGGTGATGGCGATGACGAGGTTAATGGCTACCAAGGCGTGGGAAGCGCCTACATCTTCTATCCCGCGACTGGCATTAAGAAAATACATGGGGGCAACGGCAATGACTTCATCGTTGGTGGATCTAGCAATGATGAACTGTTTGGCGATGCGGGTATCGATGTACTTTACGGCCGAAATGGCAATGATATTTTGGATGGGGGTGAGGGCGCTGACTACATGGATGGCGGTTCTGGGAACGATATTTACTACGTGTCAGATATCTACGATTTGATTGATGACGCAAGTGGCAACGACACAGCCTATGTGTCCACCAGCTTCGTCAAGATTCCAAGCTTTATTGAAAAAGTAATCTATACAAATGGCGCAATCGCCTTGCCATATTGGGTCGACGCTCTTCTGCCAAATGAAGCTTCTGGAAATTATTTCGATGCATTGTTGGGTAGCTCAAACACGTTCTATTACAACTTCCCTACATCCTTGCCGTCATACGATATTTACCCCTCGCATGGCTATGGTTTCAAAACGTTTAGCAGTGTTCAGATTGCCAAGACAGAAACGGCACTCAATTACATTGCTTCCGTCATTGATGTTCAATTTAAAAAAACAATTTCTGCGAATGGCTTGAATACGTTTGTATTTGCAAACAACAACCAATCGTCATCTGCCGGCTCGGCAAACTATCCCAGTAATTCAATGATTGGGAGTGACATTTATTTTGACACTTCAGTCATCAATTCAAAATTTGCAGATGGCAGTTACGCAGCCCTGACGCTGATTCACGAAATTGGCCATGCCCTTGGGTTAGAGCATCCTTTTTCATACGCTCAAGCAGGGGGCGGAGGCTTGTCCGATCCGCCTTACTTGACGGGCGCAGAGGACTCTACAGCTTGGACGGTCATGAGCTATGAGGATACTTCTGCACAATATTATTTGAACTTTAGCCCTTTTGATACTGCGGCACTTCAGTACATTTATGGACCGAGTAAAACTGCACGTGCTGGCAATGACATCTATAAGGTGTCTTCTACTGCACCTAACTTTATTTGGGATGGCGCCGGAACTGACACCATCGATCTTTCAGGTGTGAATCAAGGCGCTACTGTGTTCATCACGCCTGGGTACTGGGGATTTGTAGGTAGTCAGAAAGCTGCCACCATCACTTCTTCGGGTCAGATTACAGTTAACTTCGGCTCAATCATTGAGAACCTAACCGGCTCTTCTTTTGCCGACAAACTTTATGGCAACGATGCCGACAACCTCATAGCGGGTGACCTTGGCAACGATTGGTTGGAAGGTTGGGGTGGCAATGACTTGCTGATAGGAGGCCCAGGCGATGATGAATTAAATGGTGGCGTTGGAATAGACACTGCGCAATTTGAAGGGTCTTATGACAACTACGGCACCAGTAGCAGTCAATCTGCATTTGTTGTAACCGACAAGCTTAGCAATGCCGAGGGCATGGATGTGTTAATCAATGTAGAGCGGTTGAAGTTTTTAGATAAATCAGTGGCCATAGATTTAGAGGGCCATGCAGGAAAAACTGTCAAAGTGATAGGTGCAGTTCTTGGAAAAGACGCTGTCAAGAATCCTGGATTGGTAGGGATTGGACTGAGTTATCTGGACAATGATTTAAGTTACTCCGACTTGGGTCTTCTGGCATTGAACGCTGTTGGCGCTACTTCTAACGATGCCATTGTTTCAAAGCTTTGGTTCAATTTGGTGGGTTCTACAGCCTCTGCATCAGACAAGGCGCCATATATCAAGATGCTAGCCGATGGCATGAAACCCGGCGACTTGGTGGTCATGGCAGCTGATTTACCTTTGAATGTCAGCAACATTGATTTGGTTGGATTGATGCAAAGCGGTGTTGAGTTTGCGCTAGGCTAAATTCTTGATAGCAGCAAATATTAATGTTACTCTGACCCCAATTAATCATGAAGGGTGCGCGCATGAAGATTTTGGCTACGATATTCTTAGCCCTGCTGGCATTGCAAGGCTGCTCGGTCGTTCAAACGGTTGAGCCGTGGCAGAAGGGCAACTTGGCGAAGCCAGAGATGACCTTTGATGACGATCCCCTAGAGCGAGGTTACCGAGAACACATCTACACCAGCAAGGAAGCATCGGCCGGTGGTTCGGGTGTAGGCGGAGGTGGTTGTGGTTGCAACTAAACATCACACCGAACTGGGCGCTGCGCTGCTCAGTGCCGCCATGGCTTTGCCTTGCGTCATCAGCACAGCACATGCCGAGAGTGCACCTGAAAAAGGCACACTCAGTTTCAAATACTTGAACTACAAAGAAAGTCAGCAAACATCCAGTGACGCGCTAGGCGTTTATGGGCGGGCTGACAGCAAGTCGGGCGCTTCAGCATATGACGAGCGAATTCTTGTCAAAGCCACTTCGAGCAGTGTGGTCGTGCCATTCAACTCCGAATGGTCAATGTCGGGTACCCTCATTACCGACGCCATTTCTGGCGCATCACCGGCGTATCACACGCAGGCTTTGTCATATTTGAAAGATTTTCGTCGGGCAGTTGATACGTCAGTCACCCGCTATTTGCCAAACGGCACCTTGACGGTGGGCATGAGTCATTCTGGTGAAAACGATTACGTATCTCGCGCCGCTTCCTTGCTTGCAACGCGTTCCTCGGAGAATAAAAATACCACCTGGACAGCCGGTATTGCCATCAACCGCGATCAAATCAATCCAGCCAATCAAATTGTTTTTAATGAGACCAAGCGCAGCAGTGAGGTGTTGTTAGGGGTTACACAAGTGGTCACGATGAACGACATCGTGCAATTCAACATGGGTTACTACAAAGGTCAGGGATATTTTTCTGATCCCTATAAAATTTACGACGAACGGCCCAGAGATCGCACGCAACAAAAGTTTCAGACACGCTGGAACCATTACTTCAATGATTTGAACGCCACCTCTCGTTTGGCCTATCGATACTACACCGACAGCTGGGGTATTCGCTCGCACACCTTGGATGCTGAGTGGGTGCAGCAAATCGGAAATGGCTGGAGTGCTGCGCCTGCAGTGCGCTATTACTCCCAAACTGCGGCCAAGTTTTATGTAGAGGTCGATCCTTCCATATTGCCTTTTCCTCCAAGCCCGCCAGCCAATGCCAAATACTTTTCAGAAGATCAACGCATGAGTGCTTTTGGTGGTTTAACCTTGGGGATGAAACTCACCAAGCAACTTAACCTTGACACCAAGGTCGATGTGAAGTTGGAGCAATATGGCCAGAAGGGCATTTGGATTTTGTCGGGTAACGGCAGCAAAGGCTTGGCGCCGTTTTATGCGCGCAATCTTCAAGTGGGTATCACGCGCTCTTTCTAATGGTGTCTAAAGCATTGCCATTGCAAATTCATCGCCTGCCTTTTAAGGCGATGGGCAGCGCTTGTGAAGTGGTATTGGCATCTCATACTCAAAACGAGGCCGAGTCGATGGCCAAGTTGGCCATTGATGAAGTACTGCGCATTGAACGCAAATATTCTCGCTACACCACCGATTCCATCATTGCGAAAATCAATCAACAGGCAGGGCGCGTTGCTTTGCAATGCGACGATGAAACCTGGGCTTTGTTTCAGTTTGCTTCTCAGCTCTTTGATAAAAGCGATGGCTTGTTTGACATCACCTCGGGGGTGCTCAGACAGGCCTGGGATTTTAAAAAGCCAGAAGTGCCGACTTCTCAAAAGTTAGAGGCTTTGTTACCGCTCGTTGGTTGGCAAAATGTGGTGTTGCAAGACCAGAGCATTGCCTTGCCTTTGGCTGGTATGGAAGTAGACTTGGGCGGCTTTGGCAAAGAGTATGCTGCCGATCGTGCAGTACAGGTTCTCAAAGAAAAAGGTGTAACCCATGGCTACGTGAATTTGGCTGGCGACATGCGCTTTCTCGGGCCAAAGCCTACGGGTGAGCCTTGGATGATTGGCATTCAAGATCCGCGAGTGCGTGATCATGTCATGGCCACCCTGCCAGTCACGCAGGGCGGCTTGGCCACCAGTGGCGATTACGAGCGCTATTTTGAATTGAATGGGCAGCGCTACTGTCATGTTTTGAATCCTAAAACGGGTATGCCCGTCAGCTACTGGCGCTCAGTGAGTGTCACATCGCCTGCAACGGTGGTGTCGGGTTGCACAACGACCATGGTGATGTTGAAGGAGGCAGATGGCCTGGCGTTTTTACAAGCAACAGGCTTTGATTTCTTTGCCATTGATCACACAGGTAAAGTGCATTTGCGACAAGAAACACAAGCTGCATTAAACTGATGCTTATGAACTTAAAGTTATTCCATATGGCGTTAATCGCTTTGCTTATTCAGGCCAGTCCAGTTTGGGCAGTTGAGGCAGGAAAGCCGTTGCCGGATTTGGGTTTGGCTGAAGTTCAAAAAACCAAGGGCCAATACATTTACATCGACTACTGGGCATCGTGGTGTGGCCCTTGCCGCCAATCTTTTCCTTGGATGAATGGATTACAGGCCAAGTTGGGACCAAAGGGTTTGAAAGTGGTGGCTGTGAACGTTGACGCTAAGCGCGCGGATGCAGACAAGTTTTTGTCGCACACACCCGCTCAGTTCACCATTGCCTATGACCCGCAAGGTGAGTCTGCAAAAAAGTTAGCCATTAAAACCATGCCAACTTCGATGTTGGTGAGTCCAGAGGGGCGGGTGTTGTTTGTGCATTATGGATTTAGGGCTGAGGAGACGTTGCAGCTTGAGGCTAGGATTTCAGCGGCCATGGGTAATTGACCTTTGATTGCTTATCATTCCGCCAAATCGCCAAATAAACCCAGAAAAATTAATGTTGCTCTGACCCCAATTAAATTACCCTGCGAGAGCGGCTTTGACGGCTGCAGACACTTGGCCCATGTCGGCTTTGCCGGCCAACTGGGTTTTGACAGCACCCATCACTTTGCCCATATCACCAGGGCCTGAAGCGCCCAAGGAAGCAACGATGGCTTGAACTGCAGCAGCCACTTCCTCGGCAGACATACGCGCAGGCAAATAGGCCTGCAACACCACCATCTCTGCTTGTTCAATATCAACCAAATCTTGACGAGCCGCCAATTCAAACGCTGCAATAGAGTCCTTGCGCTGCTTCACCAGTTTGTCCAAGATGATCACAATGGCGGCATCGTCCAACACCACGCGCTCATCGACTTCCTTTTGCTTCATGGCCGACAACAGCAAACGAATGGTGCCCAAACGCGCTGTGTCTTTGGCGCGCATGGCATTCTTCATGTCTTCGGTGATTTGGTCTTTGAGGCTCATGGTGTTTCCTAAAGTGGATGAACGCTGGCTTGAATTAAAAAAAGCCCGCTTGAGCGTCCTCCAGCGGGCTTTGCTTGGCCCCGGAGGGCTTCGCGGATTCAAAAATTCAGGCGAATCTTTGAACGAAGTGAACTGACTGCCGAAGCAGATTAGAACAACTTCTTGGGCAATTGCATGCTGCGCACGCGCTTGTAGTGGCGCTTCACAGCGGCCGCTTTTTTGCGCTTGCGTTCTGTGGTGGGCTTTTCATAAAACTCACGGGCACGCAAATCGGTCAACAGACCGAGTTTTTCAATGGTGCGTTTGAAGCGGCGAAGTGCTACGTCAAACGGCTCGTTTTCTTTCACGCGAATGGTGGTCATGGATTTCAATGTTTCCAAAATATGCCGACTGACACTGAGAGGGAAGATCGAGCCCTTACAAGCAGTTTCGGCGGGTTCCCCGTCACGAACTAGTATTTGGCAGACGGAGGATTGCCAGCGAAGCCTTGGATTATAGCCCTAAGTTTTAGACTGTTTTAAGCTGTTTCTGGAATATTTACAGGGCTACAGCTTGTTTTTGCTTGAGTGCCTGGGCACATGCGAATGCGCTGGACCAGGCCCACTGGAAGTTGTAGCCACCCAGCCAACCTGTGACGTCGACCACCTCTCCAATGAAATACAGGCCTGGCTGCTTGGATTCCATGGTTTGGGACGATAAATCTCGGGTGTCCACCCCGCCCAATGTGACCTCAGCCTTTTTGTAGCCCTCGCTGCCATTGGGGGTGAGGGGCCAGTGGCTCAGTTTTTGGGCCAGTTGAAGCAAGGCTTTGTCGCTGGCTTCGGCCACTGGGCGTTGCCATTGGGGGTCTTGGGCCACCCAGGCGTCTGCCAGTCGGTGCGGCACCCAAGCGCCAAGCTCGTTGGCAATCAGCTTTTTGGATCTGACTTTGGCTTGCATGAGCGAGCCCTCAAGGTCTTCTTGGGGCGCCAGGTTCAAATGAAGGGGCTGACCTTCTTGCCAATAGCTGGAAATTTGCAACACGGCTGGGCCGGACAAGCCGCGGTGTGTGAACAACAGGTCTTCGTCAAAACGTGTGTGGGTCTTTTTGGCGCCAGTTTCAATGCTCACTGGCAATGACAAGCCCGCCAAGCCGGTATAGGGTGCCCAGTCGGCGCCATCAAAGGTGAGTGGAACCAGCCCTGGTCGTCTGGCAACCAAACGCAAGCCAAATTGTTCTGCTATGCGGTAGCCAAAGTCGGTGGCGCCAATTTTTGGAATAGACAAGCCGCCAGTGGCAACGACCACCGCGCCGGCTTGAACTTCGCCTTGGTCAGTTTGCAATTTGTAGCCAGAGCCCTCAGTGGTGATGGCTTTCACGCCGCAGCCTTGCCAACGCATCACCCCCCCTTTGTCGCACTCCTTCAAAAGCATTTGAATCAGATCTTCAGCAGAACGATCGCAAAACAATTGACCCTTGTGTTTTTCATGAAACGGGATTTCATAAGACTGCACCAGTTCAATGAAATCTTGCGCCGTATAGC
>Ga0209356_1000485_pt1 | contig 15491 bp, 15 predicted proteins | sample LauGreFaBDMM15SN_2_FD_188213 | JGI IMG/M metagenome (GOLD analysis project Ga0209356, IMG submission 188213) | Freshwater lake microbial communities from Lake Michigan, USA - Fa13.BD.MM15.SN (SPAdes) (version 2) | ecosystem: Environmental > Aquatic > Freshwater > Lake | place: Lake Michigan, USA...
TTGATTATCTTCGTAAAGAAGATGCCCATTTTACTATCCATGCTGGTGAAGCGTATGGAATCCCCTCCATCTGGGAAGCCATCCAACTCTGCGGAGCCGAAAGACTAGGTCACGGTGTTCGAATCATCGATGACATCGATTTTTCAGGTGCTGAACCAAAACTAGGTCGACTCGCATCATATGTTCGCGATCGACGCATTCCATTGGAATTATGCCCCACTTCAAATCTACAAACAGGGGCAGCAGCAAGTTATGCCGAACATCCAATTGGTGTCTTGGCAAAGCTTCGTTTTCGCGTAACTCTTAATACTGATAACCGTTTGATGAGCCAAACCTCTATGTCATTTGAGATGGAAGAGGCGGTTAAGGCTTATAAATGGGATTTTGCAGAGCTGCAAAGAGTCACTATTAACGCTATGAAAAGTGCGTTTATCCCTTATCCAGAGCGTTTAAAGATCATCGAAGGAATCATCAAGCCTGGGTATGCAAAGGTTTCATCTGCTTCATGATTGATTTCAACGATCCAGCCTTTGTATCTAATCCATACCCAGCGCTGAAAGAACTTCGTGCTGCGGGCCAACCTGTGTGGCACGAGGGAATGCAGATGTTTCTTGCTGCTCGCCATAGTGATGCTAACGATGTTTTTCGCAATAAGTTACTTGGCAGAATATTTACCGAAAAGAGTCCAGAGTTTGAATGGGAAATCTTTAACTGGCTCCATGCCGACTCAATTTTAGATAGCGAACCACCTAAACACACTCGCCTACGCTCTCTTGTTGCAAAGGCCTTTAACCGTCAAAAGATCGAAGGCATGCGCCCAGCTGTTGAGCGCATCACCGAGCAGCTACTTAATGCAATTGATGAAAAGATTAAGTCAGGTCAAACATTTGATTTAATTGCAGATTACGCCGAACCATTGCCGGTAAAGATCATCGCAGATCTTTTAGGATTTCCAGAATCTGAAGAGCACTTACTTCGACCATGGTCTCAGGCAATCGTAAAGATGTATGAAGTAAATCCAACTGCGCAATACCAAAATGAAGCAAAAGTAGCTGCGCAAGAGTTTGCAGATTATGTTCGTGATTTAGCGGAAAGTCGCAAAAAGACGCCAGGTGCTGATTTGATTTCAGATCTTGCAATCGTTGAAGAAAATGGCGAGAAGCTGAATATGCATGAACTAGTTGCCACCTGTGTGTTGCTACTTAACGCCGGACATGAGGCAAGTGTGAACGCGTTTGGCAATGGAATGGTCGCTGCCCTTCAGCGTCCAGATCAAGCTACTTTGCTCCGCGAAAACCCTCGTGGCATTACCGATACCGCCCTTGAAGAGTTCATGCGTTTTGATGCGCCACTGCATATGTTTGAACGCACAGCAACAGCAGATACTGAACTTGGGGGAGTATCGATCAAAGAGGGGCAAAAGATTGCCGCCCTTATTGGCTCTGCAAACCGTGATGAAACAGTGTTTTCAAGCCCAGAATCGATGGATTTAACCCGCGATCCAAATCCTCATATTGGTTTTGGTGCAGGTATTCACTTCTGCATAGGTGCACCATTGGCTCGACTTGAAATGAGTGTTTCATTGCCAGCGTTGTGGGAGAAATATCCACATATGCAATTAGCAGGAGATGCGATTCGTCGCCCAACCTTTGTTTTGCGTGGTTATGAAAGCGTAGCTATCTCTGCTTGACGTGGGTAGGAAGATTGTGCACCTTTTTTAGTAACGCTTAGAGATGCAACTTTGATCCCCAGAGTCATCGCTGTCACAGGATCTTTTCCACTAGCAAGTGAGTATGCAAATGTCCCAACAAAAGCATCACCGGCACCTGTTGTATCTACCGCTGTAACTTTTGGTGCATCTACTTTAATTAATTGACTATCGGCTGCAACATAGACAGCACCTTGGCTACCAAGAGTCACAATAGAATTTTTACCAGACCTAAAGCTTTGCAGAACCGCATCACTAGTTGGTAATGCTCCATGTAATTCTCTAAATTCTGTCTCGTTTGGGATGATCCAATCACACAGTGCGAGTAACTCGGCAGAAATCTCTTGATATGGAGCGGGATTCAAAATAGTCGTGCAACCTCGAGCTTTGGCAGCTTTGAAAGCTGCAAGAGTAACTTCTTGCTTGATTTCACATTGGGCAATCACAACAGATAGGTTCTGAATCGAATCTATGGCCACAACCGCTTTCACAATTTCAATCTCATGATTTGCTCCAGGAATTATTATGATTCGATTCTCACCATTGCCGTCAACCCAGATGTGAGCAACACCAGTAGGTGTTTCACTTCGATCCACGTACTCTGAATGGATTCCTACTTTTACAAAGTTATCTGCAATTGCCGTTCCGAAAACATCCTTACCCAACTTGCCAATGAAGTGAACCTCGGCGCCGCAGTGCGCCGCCATAACCGCTTGGTTAGCGCCCTTGCCACCAAAACCTGTTGTGAAGAGTTGGCCGGCTAAGGTTTGGCCAGGTTCAGGTAGTACATCGGCATAGGCAGTTAAATCCATCATGGCACTTCCCACGACTGCGATAACCGTTGGTTTCATACCGCTAGGCTAACCGTTATGACCAAAACTTCAATCATTATGGATGTAGATACCGGCGTAGATGATGCCTTTGCTGTTCTATTTGCCGCGATGCATCCAGATATCAACTTACTTGGTATCACCTGCGTAGATGGCAACACTAATGTTGATCAAGTTGTGGCCAATACATTTAAAGTTTTGGATGCAGCAGGTGCTGGCGATATTCCTGTGGCACGAGGTGCGGTTCGCCCGCTGTTAGGCAAGAGCCAGTACGCCGAGTATGTACACGGCAAAGATGGAATGTGTGATCTCAGGATTGCTCCATCACATCGCACAGTTGACCCACGCTCTGCCGTTGAACTACTCCGCGACCTTATCGAGTCATCTGCAGATCCTGTAACAATCGTTCCGATCGCACCATTAACAAATATCGCATTGTTCTTGCGAGCATTTCCAGAAACGGCCAAAAAGATTCACCGCATTGTTTTAATGGGTGGCTCAGCATCAGCTGGAAATGCAACTGCTGCAGCCGAATTTAATGTGTGGCACGATCCAGAAGCGGCTGCAATAGTTTTCCAAAGCGGAGTTCCTATTTCAATGTATGGGCTAGATGTCTTCATGCGTCCAACTATTGGCCGAGTAGATGCAACAGCCATGAGTAAGTCAGACAAACTATCTTCACAATTTGCAGGATCACTAGCCCTTGGATTCATGGAGCAGGTTCGAACTGATCCCATCTCACTAGGTGATTACGGCGCTGTTGCTTTGGTAATCCATCCAGAACTTTTCACAACTGAAATGCTTGATGTTGTGGTTGATACATCAGCCGGTCCTGCTCGAGGTCAAACAATTGTGGATCGTCGTGGTGCATGGCTTAAGCAGTTAGAACCGCTAGACCTAGAAGATTCAGCCAAGGTTCGCGTAGCTTTAGATCTAGATGTTGATGCTGTCGTGAAATTGTGGCTAAAAACCGTTAATTCATAGTCCTATTGGATGCCAAACAGTTTTAGCTTCCATAAAGGCAATGATGCGACCAGGATCTGCCGACTTAAAGGAATGAATTCGCTTTAAGTTTTCAGCTCCAGCGACCTTGATATCAGCGTGCTTCTTAGATGGCAGTCCTGAAATATCCATGGCGTCGATATCCATATGAGATGCCATCCATGGCGCAATCTCATCTTTCTTACCAGTCAGGATGTTGATTACCCCTGAAGGTAGATCACTTGTTGCCAGAACTTCAGCAAAAGTCATTGCTGACAATGGGGCTTTAGTGCTTGCTAGAACAACAACGGTGTTTCCTGAGGTAATGATCGGTGCAACGGCATCGATTAGTCCAAGTAGTGAGGGGGTTTCAGGTGCAATTGCAGCGACCACCCCCATGCTTTCTGGGATTGTAAAGTTGTAGAAAGGTCCAGCAACAGGGTTAGTAGAACCAGCAAGGGATGCAATTTTATCTGTCCAACCCGCATACCAAACAAGACGGTCAATAGCTTCAGTGACCTCTTTCTCAGCCTTTACCTTTGTTGCACCGGTGACGTTAACAATCTCTTCCACAAATTGTCCGCGACGGCCTTCGAGCATCTCGGCGATGCGATACAAGATCTGCCCGCGGTTATATGCCGTTGCTGTGTTCCATCCGGCATGTGCTGCGCGAGCTGCAACAACTGCATCACGCAAATCTTTACGAGAGGCAAGGCAAGGGTTTGCGACAAATACACCCTTTGCATTCTTAACTTCATATGTTCGCCCTGACTCAGAGCGAGGGAATGCGCCATTGATATATAGCTTGTATGTCTTCTTCACGTCGATGCGATTACTCATGGCTAACTCCCTTCAAATATGCAGATAGACCGTGGCGACCACCTTCGCGGCCCCACCCCGATTCCTTATATCCACCAAATGGAGATGTTGGATCAAACTTATTAAATGTATTAGCCCAGATAACCCCTGCGCGAAGCTGTTGTGATGCCCACAATGTGCGGCTTCCTTTCTCGCTCCAGATACCAGCTGATAGACCAAAGGGGGTGTTATTAGCCTTTTCTATACCTTCTTGCGGAGTTCTAAATGTTAAGACTGAAAGAACTGGACCAAAGATTTCTTCGCGTGCAATGCGATGTGCCTGTGCTACCCCTGTAAAGATTGTTGGTGCAAACCAGAATCCCTTACTTGGCAGCGTGCATGCGGGGCTCCAACGTTCAGCACCTTCTGCATCGCCGACTGCAACGAGCTCGGTAATCTTTGCAAGTTGTTCTTTGCTATTAATCGCACCTACATCAGTATTCTTATCCATGGGATCACCCACACGAATCTTTTCCATACGATTCTTTAGCTTATGCAAAACCTCTTCAGCAACATTTTCTTGCAGCAAGAGTCGTGAGCCAGCACAGCAGACATGTCCCTGGTTAAAGAAAATACCATTAATAATGCCTTCAACAGTTTCATCTATAGCGGCATCATCAAAGACAATATTGGCAGCCTTGCCACCAAGCTCTAAAGTCACGCTCTTGTTAGTTGGTGCCACAGCTCGAGCAATAATCTTTCCAACCTCAGTTGATCCGGTAAATGCAATCTTGTCGATTCCCGGATGATTAACAATCAGCGCTCCAGTTGATCCATCACCTGTAACAATGTTTACGACACCTGCTGGAAGTTCTGCTTGCTGACACACCTCTGCAAATAACAACGCCGTTAGTGGTGTTGATTCAGCTGGCTTTAGAACAACTGTGTTTCCAGCAGCAAGTGCTGGTGCAACTTTCCATGCCAACATCAATAGAGGAAAGTTCCAGGGAATAATCTGTCCTGTAACACCTAGCGGCTTGGGGGATGTGCCAAGACCTGCGTATTCAAGCTTGTCTGCCCAGCCTGCGTGATAGAAAAAGTGCGCTGCCGCCAATGGAATATCGGTATCTCGTGATTCACGAATCGGCTTACCGTTATCGAGAGTTTCTAGTACTGCAAATTCACGTGCACGCTCTTGCATGATGCGCGCGATTCGATACAAATACTTTCCACGCTCTTTGCCAGACATCTTTGACCAAGTAGATGAGTATGCCTTGCGTGCAGCTTTAACCGCTGCGTCAACATCTGCTTTTCCACCAAGTGCTATCTGGCTGAGTACCTCTTCTGTGGCTGGATTAATTGTTGGAAAGTGTTTGTTTCCTGCAACAATTTTTCCACCGATGAAGTGTCCATACTTCGGCTTAATCGTGACAATTGCGCGAGATTCAGGCGCTGGGGCGTATTCGAAGGTCATAGTCGTCTCCATTAATCCATCGTCACATACTGAGGGCTAGTGTAATAACCATCATCCATCTTCATGCGCTGCATCAATAGATCATTGAGCAGTGCACTGGCTCCAATTCGAAAGAGTTTCGGATTGAGCCAATCTGGTCCAACAGTTTCATTGACCAAAACTAATTGCTTAATTGCATCTTTAGTATTTCGAATTCCTCCAGCAGGCTTGACACCAATGCGCACTTGAGTCATCTCATAAAAGTCTCGTACCGCTTCGAGCATCACTAATACAACTGGGGGAGTTGCAGCTGGTGCGACTTTGCCTGTAGAAGTCTTAATGAAGTCTGCACCTGCTGCCATTGCCAAGAAAGATGCCTTGCGAACATTGTCATAAGTAACTAACTCGCCTGTTTCGAAGATAACTTTTAGGTGCGCCTTGTCGCCACATACTTCGCGAATCTGAACAATCTCATTAAAAACATCAATGTAGCGACCGGCAAGAAAAGCGCCGCGATCGATCACCATATCGATCTCTGCTGCACCTGCAGCAATTGCATCCTGTGTATCTTGAATCTTGACTGTCATTGAAGCTCGCCCCGATGGAAAAGCAGTTGAAACCGCTGCTACCGGCACATGCTGGCCACCGATTAAATCCAGGTGTTTACGAGCAACTGAAACCATGTCGTTATAGACGCAGACTGCGCCAACGCTGGGAACTGATGAATCAGTTGGATCTGGCCTTACAGCCTTTGTGCACAAAGCTTTCACTTTTCCAGGAGTATCTGCACCTTCAAGAGTCGTTAAGTCCACCATTGTGATCGCGGTATCAATTGCCCAGCGCTTTGAAGTTGTTTTGATACTTCTAGTAGCAAGCATTGCTGCGCGAGCTTCAGCGCCTACCTGGTCGACACCGGAAAGATTGCCGAGGTAGCTCTTTAGTGAGGCATCAGTACCATCAACTAAACCATAAAAACTCATGATAACAATTCCTTTAGCGGTGGTCGCAGTTGATCCAATACTACTTGAGCGGTTTTAGAATCTTTTTCAATAACCTCAATGTAACACTTCATCTTTGCTTCAGTGCCGCTGGGGCGAATAATAATTCGAATTCCGCCATCTAGCCAGATTCTTAAACCATCTGTTGGTGGCAATCCATCGGTAGGGGCAGCCAGATCATCAATTGATGTAACTGCTCGACCTGCAATATTGTGTGGTGGATTACTACGAAGCCCACCGAGAATTACTCCCACCCTTGATAAGTCACTGAGGCGGATAGAAATCTGTTCAGTTGCATGGAATCTATGACGTGCCCAAATTTCATCTAATAAATCAAGAAGAGTTTTTCCATCAGCTGCAAGATCGGTTGCTATTTGCGCCAAAGTGATTGCTGCTGAAATTCCATCCTTATCATTGACGGTCTTTGCATCAACTGCGTAACCAAGTGCTTCTTCATAGCCAAAGGTCAGATCCTTAATCTTTGCTAACCACTTAAAGCCTGTAAGGGTTTCTTTGAATTCGAGGTTGTAGTGCTCAGCAATTTTTTTCAGAATTGATGAGGAAACAATTGAATTAGCAAAAATCCCACTACTGGTCTTTCGAGCAATAGATTCACCGAATATCGCGCCTAATTCATCGCCTCTGAGCATGCGCCAGCCTGTTACAGGGTCGTTAACTGCAGCCGCGCAGCGATCTGCATCTGGATCATTTGCAATAACTAGATCTGCATTAAATGTCCTAGCTGTTTCAAGTGCTAAATCAATAGCGCCGGGCTCTTCAGGGTTAGGGAAAGCAACTGTTGGAAAATCAGGATCTGGTGCAGCTTGCGCGTCAACCAAGATTGGTGAGGCAAATCCTGCTCTCTGGAATACCCGCTGAAGAGTTTCGGTTCCAACACCATGCATCGCGGTGTAAACAGTGCGCAAGGAACCGGGCTTTGTTGCAAGTGATGCTGTGCGAGCGATGTACTTCTCAATTATCTCTTCGCCCAGAACTGTCCAATCTTTTCCGCGCGGCTGTTCCTTTAGAGATGTGATTGCATCAATTGCGTGTGCAATCGAAATATCGGTGGGCGAAACAATTTGAGACCCGCGATATTCAATTCCATCTACTGTTCCACCAAGGTAAACCTTGTATCCATTATCTTGAGGTGGGTTATGGCTTGCAGTCACCATGATGCCTACATCGCAGCCCAATTCATTAGTAGCAAAAGCTAAAACTGGAGTTGGGAGAGGTCGTGGCAACACAAAAACCTTCATACCCGCACCGCTCATAATTTCAGCGGTTTCAAATGTGTAATCTTCAGAGCCATAGCGTGCATCTCGGCCAATAACTACAGAAGTTAAGTTGCGCTCCTTCATATAGGCAACTATTCCGGCTGCGGTACGGCCAACAACAGCTCGATTCATTCCAGATGGACCGGGACGGTTAGGACCACGCAGACCTGCTGTTCCAAATTGTAAAAAGCCATTAAAGGATGTGTGAAGTTCAGCTTCGTTATGTGTATCTAGCCACTGTTGTAATTGAGAAGCTGTAATTGGATCTGGATCATCTGCTATCCAGGCTTGAACTTCGCCCACTAATAATTGATCCATGTGCCTAGAGTAACTTCGTGAGAACCCTTTGAGAAGTCAGGTTATTTATCGATAATGTCACAGAGATTAGTTCCACTTGAAACAGTGGCTCCAATGACAGCTGTGAGATTAGAGATTATGCCCGCCTTGTGAGCAGTTAAGGGTTGCTCCATTTTCATCGCTTCAAGAACAAAGATCAGATCACCAACTTCGACAGATGCACCTTCTTCTACTGCAATTTTAACAACGGTGCCTTGCATTGGGCTTGTGAGTCCAGAACCACTTGATCCACCAGTCATAGTTTGTTTTGCGCGATGACGCTTTATAACTGGCTTTGCCGCATGAACAAGAATCTCAAATCGTTTCCCATTAACTTCGGTAACGAGATATTCAGGTGCCATATGAGTTTCAAGAGGTGGCTCAGTGAAAGTGAATACTGGAATTTGATTGTCGAATTCATTTTCAATATAACTCGTGTATACCTTGAAATTCTTTGTGTATGCGGGATCCTCAAGAATCGCGCGATGGAAAGGAATGGCAGTTGCTAACCCACCCACTTTGAACTCAGATAAAGCGCGGCGAGCACGATCAATTGCTTGTTCACGAGTTGCGCCGGTAACAATCAACTTTGCAAGCAAGGAATCAAAGTTGCCACCGATTGTGTCGCCACCTTGAAAACCTGCATCGACTCGAACTCCAGGACCTGTTGGGATTTCCCATTCAGTAATGCGTCCTGGTGCGGGTAGAAAAGATCGGCCTGGATCTTCGCCATTGATTCGAAACTCAATTGAATGTCCACGAATTACAGGATCATCAAAACCAAGTGCTTCACCATCTGCGATTCGGAACTGTTCGCGCACAAGATCAAGCCCTGTTACCTCTTCACTAACAGGATGCTCAACTTGCAAACGTGTGTTTACTTCAAGGAATGAAATAGTTCCATCGACGCCAACTAAAAACTCACATGTTCCAGCGCCTATGTAGCCTGCCTCCTTCATGATTGCTTTGCTTGAACGGTAGAGCTCATCATTTTGTGCCTGGGTCAAGAACGGAGCAGGAGCTTCTTCAACAAGTTTTTGGTGACGACGTTGCAGAGAACAGTCACGGGTACTAACAACAACGGCGTGCCCATGTTTATCAACTAGTACTTGTGTTTCAACATGTCGTGGCTTGTCTAAGTAACGTTCAACGAAACACTCACCGCGACCAAAACCTGAAATTGCTTCACGAACAGCAGATGCAAATAGCTCTGGAATCTCCTCCATGGTGCGCGCAACCTTTAATCCGCGTCCACCGCCACCGTGGGCAGCCTTAATTGCAACTGGCAAACCATGTTCTTTCGCAAAAGCGGTAACTTCTTCATGACCAGCGACAGGATCCTTTGTACCTGCAACGAGTGGAGCACCCGCTTTTGCAGCGATCTTACGTGCAGAAACCTTGTCACCTAATGCGCGAATTGCATCCGGCGGTGGTCCGATCCATGTAAGACCTGCATCAATAACGGCTTGAGCAAAATTTGCGTTCTCTGAAAGGAAGCCATAGCCAGGGTGGACAGCATCTGCGCCAGATTCTTTAGCAATAGCGATTAGCTTTTCAATATCTAAGTAAGTTTGTGTTGCGGTGGTGCCAGAAAGTGAAAATGCAGTATCTGCCATTTGCGTATGAAGTGATGTGCGATCTTCATCTGAATACACCGCAACGCTTTCGATCCCATGATCCTTACAGGCACGAATAACGCGCACAGCAATTTCACCACGATTGGCGATTAGTACGCGTTTCACTTCATCGCCTTTGCTTGCGGCCACGTATATCCAAGTTGAGCAAATGCTTTTCGCACAAATGGCATTGATATACCAACAACATTTGTGTAATCACCCTCAATGGAAGGGATAAAAGGAGAGCTAAAGCCATCTAGGGTAAAACCACCTGCAACATGTAGCGGTTCTTCTGTTGCAACGTAATCTGCGATTTCTTCATCACTCATATGATCAAAAGTGACTCGAGTTGTTACACGATCTGAAATCTCAACATCTTTTACAGTATCGATAATGCAGTGCCCAGTGTGTAGTAGGCCTGAATTACCTCGGACTCGCTTTGCGCGCTCCGTTGCAATAGCTGGTGAGCCTGGCTTACCTAGTGAGACTCCATCAAATTCGAAGGTTGAATCACAACCGATAATTATGGCTGGATAGTCAATCTGTTCGCGGACTGTGTGGGCTTTTGTAATTGCTAGTGCAATAACCATATCCACAGGGTGCATTGCATTAAAAAATTCTGTTTCTTCATCAACATTGCTAACCATAATCTTTGGCGATAAACCAGCAGACTCTAGTAAACGACGTCGACTAGTAGATTGTGATGCTAAAACAATTGTTGGCATTATTATCTAAACCTTCTCGCACCAAATGTAATTTGATGGGGCAGCGGCTTACGTAGCTGTGGTGAGCCATAAAGACTGCGGCGAATCACAGGTGTGAGCTCTTCACGTTTGTGTTGAGCCATAACAGCCTCAATTGCAGCCAATTCTTCAGGAGTTGGATTCCCAGAAGTAATCTCAAATTGCATTACAGAGGAATGTTTCCGTGCTTGCGTGCAGGCAAAACATCGCGCTTTGTCTTCAAGGTTCTAAATGCTTTTGTGATGTATGCGCGAGATTGGCTAGGTTCGATAACTGTGTCAATTGTTCCGCGCTCTGCAGCTAAGTAAGGATTTGCAAGTGATTCGTTGTATTCCTTTACTAACTCAGCGCGCCTTACTTCAGCATCCTTAGCATCTGCTAACTCTTTGCGATACAAAATGTTTACCGCACCTTGTGCGCCCATTACAGCGATTTCAGCACTTGGCCATGCGAAGTTAATGTCACTGCCAAGGTATTTAGATCCCATAACAATGAATGCTCCGCCGTATGCTTTGCGAGTAATAAGTGTTACAAGTGGCACAGAAGCTTCAGCGTATGCGTAGAGTAACTTCGCTCCACGACGAATGATTCCGTCCCATTCTTGTTCTGTACCAGGCAAGAAACCTGGAACATCTACAAGGGTAAGAATCGGAATATTAAAGGCATCGCAGAAACGCAAGAAACGTGCTGCTTTTTCACTTGAATTGATATCAAGAGTACCTGCTAGTTGATTTGGCTGGTTGGCAATGATTCCAATTGATTCGCCTTCGATACGTGCAAAACCAACGACAATATTTGGCGCATAGAGTGCGTGAACTTCCAGGAACTCGCCCTCATCTACTAAAGCCTGAATCAAAATCTTCATGTCATAGGGCTGGTTAGGACTATCAGGAATCAAAGTATCAAGTGCGATATCTGAGGCCTTCTTCTCCAAAGTTTCAGTCGGTGGAAGGTGAGGTGCCGCATCCATATTGTTTGATGGAAGATATGAGAGAAGCGCCTTAACGTAATCAATGGCATCATCTTCGTTTTTTGCTAGGTAATGAGAGTTACCAGTGCGCGTGTTGTGCGTGCGTGCACCACCAAGCTCTTCCATCCCAACTTCTTCACCCGTAACAGTCTTGATTACATCAGGACCAGTAATAAACATGTGCGATGTTTCATTCACCATGATTGTGAAATCTGTAAGCGCAGGTGAATATGCAGAGCCACCTGCACATGGACCAAGAATCAGCGAGATCTGGGGGATAACACCTGAAGATCTGGTGTTGAGGCGGAAGATCTTCCCGTAACCATTAAGGGATGCAACACCTTCTTGAATGCGAGCTCCACCAGAATCATTTATTCCAATAAGTGGAATTCCAGATTTAAGTGCAAACGCGGCGATCTTTACAATCTTTTCTGCGTGAACTTCGCCAAGTGACCCACCCATAACGGTGAAATCCTGTGAATACAACGCGATAGGCCTGCCATCAACTGTTGCGGTTCCGATTACTACTCCATCACCGTATGGACGATTCTTTTCCATTCCAAATTGCGTAGAACGGTGACGTGCAAACTCATCGATCTCAGTAAATGAATCAGCATCAACGAGCAACTCAATTCTTTCTCGCGCAGACTTCTTACCTTTTGAGTGCTGCTTCTCGACGGCGCGCTCGGAGCCGCCATGGACAGCTTCCTCAACACGATCGCGAAGATCTTCAATTTTTCCGGCAGTTGTATGCAGATCACGGCTCATGGGCGTACGGTACTAGTCGTGGGCAAAGAATTGTTAAGTGCAGCGCTTGATCCGGCGGAGATCAAGAGATTAATTACGCCTTACTGGCGAGTAAGCGTGGTTGAACTCACGAGTACTACGCAAGGCGATTTAGTACAACGAGTACGTGATGGAAATGCGCAAGTGGGCGATGTGATCACTGCAGAATTTCAAAGTGCAGGACGAGGCAGATTGGATCGCACATTTGAAGCCCCAAAAGGAACTGCTCTGCTGTTTTCTTTTTATATAGAACCACAACGTAATCGTGATGACTGGGGATGGATCCCATTGATTGCTGGATACAGTGTGGCAAAGACTCTCCATGCTTTTCATGCAACCCTTAAATGGCCCAATGATATTTTGATTAATCACAAAAAAGTTTCTGGTCTCATCGCAGAGGTAGTTGGCGACGGTGTAGTAATTGGAATTGGTATCAATGTTGGTATGAGTGAAGATCAACTACCTGTAGAAACAGCAACATCCTTGTTAATCGAAGGGGGAGTTGATTTAACTCGAGATGAAATTTTGTGCGAAGTATTGGAAGAGTTCGAAGAGCATTTTGTGCAGTGGGATCAAGGTATTGACGAGGTTCAGGCGTTGTACGTACATCTATGTGCCACATTAGGCAAAGAGGTTCGGGTTGAATACCCTGGCGGGGCTATGCACTTGGCCGTAGCTGAATCGATTTCAGATATTGGCGCGCTCATCTTGGATGATGGGACTCATGTTCAATCCGCCGATGTAATTCATCTACGATAAGCCGGTGAGCAAAGCCTTCCCAACAGTCGGAGTCATCGGCGCTGGACAACTTGCTCGAATGAGCATCGCACCGGCAACTGCCCTAGGTGTTAATTTATTGTTGCTTGCAGCCGATTCTAATGACTCCGCGGCTCAAATTACCCAGCATGTTGTTGGTGATTACACCGATCTAGAGACTGTTCGACAATTTGCAGCACAGTGCGATGTTGTTACCTTTGAACACGAATTAATTCCATTAAGTATTGTGAAAGCATTAGAAGCTGATGGGGTAGTTGTTCGCCCTTCATCTGCAGCTTTTTTATATTCACAAGATAAAGCAGCTATGCGCCAAAAATTGCAATCTTTTCCTTCACCGAAATTTCAGATTGTGACTGCAGTAGATCAAGTCAATGAGTTTCCGGTTATCGCTAAAGCAATCTCTGGCGGGTATGACGGGCGTGGAGTTTGGAAAGTAAATTCAGCAAAAGAACTAGGTGATCTTTTACACCAAATACCTAAGCTACTAGTTGAAGAGTTGATTGAATTTGATTATGAGATTGCTGTAATGGTCGCGCGTTCACCTCATGGACAAGCAACGACGTGGGCTCCTACGCAAACCGTGCAAAAAGATGGAATCTGTGTGATGACAATTTCACCTGCCCCGGAACTGACAGCGGCATTAAGTGAGAAAGCACAAAAACTTGCCCTAGATATCGCAGCTGAAGTTGGAGTTGTTGGCGTGATGGCTGTTGAAATGTTTGTCAAAGGCGACAACTTATTTATTAATGAGTTGGCGATGCGTCCACATAATTCTGGACATTGGACTATTGAGGGTTCTCACACAAGTCAGTTTGAACAACATTTGCGGGCAGTGTTAGATCTGCCATTAGGTGACCCTGCAATGACAGCTTCTATCGCCGTCATGGGAAATGTTTTAGGAGGCAGCAAGACCGATATGTATCGTCCATATCTGCACCTGATGGCACGCACTCCTGCGCTGCACTTTCATCAATACAAGAAGGATGTACGCCCAGGTCGAAAGATCGGGCATGTAACTCTGCTCGGCAAAGACCTCGTAGAATTAACCCACGAAGTCCAACATGCGGTGGATTACATGAGCGGAGAAATCGATGAGTGATGTAGCAATCATCATGGGGTCAGATTCAGACTGGCCAACGATGGAGGAAGCCGCAAAAGTTTTGGATGATCTTGGAATTTCATATTCAGCAGATGTTGTTTCAGCACATCGAATGCCACTTGAGATGGTTGAGTTTGCCCAGACCGCGCAATCAAAAGGTTACAAAGTAATTATTGCTGGTGCAGGTGGCTCCGCACATTTACCTGGAATGGTGGCTTCATTAACAACGCTTCCCGTTATCGGTGTACCAGTTGCGTTAAAGAATCTTGATGGAATGGATTCATTGCTGTCGATTGTTCAAATGCCAGCAGGCGTTCCGGTAGCAACCGTTGGAGTTGGCAATGCAAAGAATGCAGCGTTACTTGCTGCAAGAATCCTTGGTGTATCTGATGCAGCAATTTCAGCAAAGGTTGCAGACGGACTAAAGGAAATCAACAAGATTGCAAAGGAAAAAGGTGAGAGCCTCAACTCTCGCCGCAATCGCAAAACAGGTTTTTAAGCTCTAGCGCGATATTCAATCGCAGGGCAACGATCCATGATCGTCAGTAAGCCTGCGGCCTGTGCACGTGCAATTGCATCATTATCAATAACATCTAACTGCAACCACACAGCCTTAGCACCAATAGCAATAGCTTCATCTACAATTTTTCCAACAAGTGATGAATTAACAAAGCAATCAACAACATCTACAGGTTCTGGAATTTCAGAGAGAGTTTTGTAACCTATTTCTCCATGCACAACTTCTGCGCGGGGATATACCGGAATAATATGGTGGGCTTTATCTTGTAGAAGTTTTGCTACTCCAAAAGCAGCGCGCTCAGGATTATTGCTAAGCCCAACTACTGCCCATGTTTTTAGGGCAAGGACAGCATCAATTGTTTCTTTGGTATTAATCGGTGCGCCCCAATGCGTGGAACTTCCACCCGGCGTCACGCCACAGGGTGCGATCGAGCATGTTGCGTCCGTCAATAATAATTTTACTCTTCACAATTGAAGAAATAGCGACAGGATCGATCTGGCGATACTCCTTCCATTCAGTCAAGTGAAGGATTAAATCTGCATCTTTGATTGCATCATTGATTACTTCGGCGTAATCAAGGTTTGGAAAACGCTTACGGG
>Ga0209356_1000486_pt1 | contig 15490 bp, 12 predicted proteins | sample LauGreFaBDMM15SN_2_FD_188213 | JGI IMG/M metagenome (GOLD analysis project Ga0209356, IMG submission 188213) | Freshwater lake microbial communities from Lake Michigan, USA - Fa13.BD.MM15.SN (SPAdes) (version 2) | ecosystem: Environmental > Aquatic > Freshwater > Lake | place: Lake Michigan, USA...
CCCTAATGGGCAGATTATCTATGACGTTAAGTGCACTCGCAATCTTGCTCCTTGGATCGAACAGCACGGTGGCCAAGCTCTGATGTGGAAAACAGGTCACTCCTTGGTAAAGGCCAAACTGAAAGAGACTGGCGCCCCTCTTGCAGGGGAAATGAGCGGGCATATATTCTTTAAGGATCGGTGGTTTGGCTTTGATGATGGGCTTTATACCGGCGCTCGTCTTCTTGAGATCCTTAGTAAAGTGGCCAACCCTAGCGAAGTACTAAATGCCTTACCTAATGCAATTTGCACTCCGGAACTTCAATTACCCTGTGCAGAAGGAGAGTCCTTTCTTCTGCTTGAGAAGATCAAGGCTAATCCGCAGTTCCCAAGCTCGCAATCGATCAACACTATTGATGGAGTCCGAGTGGAATATGCCGATGGCTTTGGTTTGGCTCGACCATCAAATACCACCCCAATCGTGGTTCTCCGTTTTGAGGCAGACTCTGATGAAGCAATCAAGCGAATTCAGGGGGAGTTTAAGGCTGCGCTTTTGGCTATTAAGCCCGAGGCTAAATTACCGTTCTGAATACCCACATAAATTATGCGCATATTACATGCACATAATTTACCCCTATAATCGGTTCATGATGATCCATAATTCCAGTTTTATTCAAAAGAAAGCCTTAAAAAAGGCAACCAACCTCACCCTCAACCATGAAGTGCTGGCCGAGGCAAAAGAATTGGGTATCAATATATCTAAAGCATGCGATGAGTTCTTGGCCTCCCTAGTCAAGCAAGAAAAAGAGCGTCGCTGGAAGCTTGAAAATACAGAATTTTTTTCAAGCTACAACCAAACTGTTGAAAAGGAAGGTTTGCCATTGGATGGCTGGAGGAGCTTCTAATGGCAAGATTTAGTATTTACGAAAATACTGGTGAGCATGCCAAAACCACCCCTTTTCTTCTGGATGTGCAAACCGATCTATTAAGCGGCCTAGAAACCAGAGTTGTCATCCCGTTAAGAAAGGCCAGTCTCTATAAAAAAGTGCGGCTTCCACAAGATCTTGTTCCGATCTTTTCAATCAAAGGAAGCGACTTTGCCCTTGAAACCCCCAAAATGGCAGCTGTACCGAGAAAAATCCTCAAAATAGAGGTTGGGTCTTTAAAGAATCATCAACATATTGTGATGACCGCAATTGATAGACTCTTTCACGGCTTCTAATCACGGTCAGCTTACCTTTTAACAGGTAATCTTTTTAACTTCTTTGATGCGATTCTGATCATCCACCAAAACAACTTTGGGGATATGGCTGGCCACCTCTGCATCATCAATCGGTCCATAGGTGCAAATAATCAAGTGGTCACCTACATGAGCCTTACGTGCTGCTGCTCCATTTAGAGAAATTGCCCCGGAGCCGCGCTTTGCCTTAATGATGTAAGTGGAAAAACGCTCGCCATTATTAATGTTGTAGAGCTCAATCTTTTCATATTCCCGCATATCAGCCGCGTCCATCAGATCTTCATCAATCCCACAGGATCCTTCGTAATGCAGATCGGCTTCAGTCACCATTACCCGATGCAGTTTAGCCAAGAGCATGATGCGTTTCATATAAATCCTCTCTAAGGAAGTAATTCTATCCCGAAAGCAATTGCAGGTTAAGATTTCGGGATGACTGAAGTAATTAACCACAAAAACCTAGGTGCGTTCTTTGACTATCCACAGCAAGATGCTTCTGGAACAACCTGTATCGCTCAAGCATGGGCAAAAACACCTGCCCCTCTCTCGCTCGATGAGAAAGAAGCTACGATTGGTCGAATTAAGCAATTACTTCGCTCCCAGAATGCGGCCATTGTTGCGCATTATTACGTCGATGGTGATATTCAAGATCTAGCGCATGAAACTGGCGGCTTTGTTTCTGACTCTTTGGAGATGGCACGCTTTGGCAAAAAGCATCCTGCCCAAAACCTGATTGTTGCTGGTGTCCGTTTTATGGGTGAAACTGCAAAAATTCTGAGTCCGGATAAGCGGGTATTTATGCCAGACTTAGAAGCGACCTGTTCTCTTGATCTAGGCTGCCCTGCTGAAGACTTTCGTCGATTTAGAGAAGCACACCCTGATCGCATAACGGTTGTCTACGCCAATACCAGCGCAGCCGTTAAAGCGCAAGCTGACTGGATGGTCACCAGCTCGTGCGCGCTTGCTATTGTTCATCATTTAGATCAGCAAGGTAATAAAATTTTGTGGGCTCCAGATCGTCACTTAGGTCGTTACATTCAGGAGCAAACTGGAGCGGATATGTTGCTCTGGAATGGGGCCTGTATCGTGCATGATGAGTTCAAAGCCACTGAGTTAGCTGCGATGCGTAAGAAGCATCCAAATGCTATGGTCCTAGCTCATCCTGAGTCTCCTCAACACGTAGTCGATCAAGCGGATGTTGTAGGCTCAACCTCTGCCATGATTAAAGCCGTAGTTGATGGTAAGGCAAATGAATTTATTGTTGCTACTGATCAGGGTATTTTGCATCGGATGCGCCAACTGGCCCCTGGTAAAAAATTAATCGCTGCGCCCACTGCTGGCGAAAGTGCCACATGTAAGAGTTGTGCCAATTGCCCGTGGATGGCCATGAACGGGCTCCGCGGAATATTGGATTGCCTTGAAAAACAAACTGGTGAGATTTTGATCGAAGAAACTATACGGACAAAAGCCTTAGGGTGCATTGAACGAATGCTTAGCTTTACCAGTGCCCACCCCGAGCTTTTGGAAAAAGCACAGCACGGCTTTATTAAAAATATTGGTGCTGCTTAGTTTTTCCCTTTATGTTTGAGCAAAACGAATCCCTTTCTCAAGCGATTACTCGCAATGTGCGTGATGCTTTAACAGAGGATCTTGGTACTGGAGACTGGACTGCTCAGTTAGTTCCAGAAGATCGGCAAGGCCATGCTAAATTAATCGTTCGCCAAGAGGCTGTCTTATGCGGTGTTGCTTGGTTTGAGGCGATAGTTCATCAACTAGATCCGCAAGCTCGGATTCAATGGAAGTTCCAGGAAGGCGATTGGATGCAAGCCAATACGACGGTTTGCGAAATTGATGCGAATGCCCGCGCATTGCTCAGTGCCGAGCGCCCCGCGATGAATTTCCTGCAAACCTTATCTTATACAGCCACCATTACGCGTCAACATGTTGATGCGATCGCTGGAGTAAGCCCGAATCCAAATGGATGTGCACTATTAGATACCCGAAAAACACTCCCCGGTCTTCGCCAAGCGCAAAAGTATGCAGTCCGAGTTGGGAATGGTAAAAATCAACGAATGGCACTTTGGGATGGAATTCTGATTAAAGAGAATCACATTGCTGCTGCAGGCAATATCACAGCTGCTTTAAAAGCTGCCGATGCTCTTCAGTCCGGAGTTGATGTTCAGATCGAAGTAGAAAATATTACAGAGTTACAGGAAGCTCTCTCTGCTGGAGCAAAAAGTATTTTGATTGATAACTTTACCTTGGATCAAATGCGCGAGGCGGTCAAAATCAATGCCGGTCGAGCGTTCATTGAGGCTTCTGGAGGGATTACGCTGGACCAATTACAAGCAATTGCGGCTACCGGAGTCGACCGCATTTCCATTGGTAAGCTAACAAAAGATATTGAAGCGATCGATTACTCGATGCGCATCGACTCATTAACTTAAGTTTTTTGGGCTTGAATCGGAGTCAGAATTGTGGGATACGAAACTGGCCAGGTTTTTGGGTAATCGCGACTGTAATGCAAACCCCGACTCTCTTTACGCATTAGCGCAGAGCGCACTATGAGCTCTGCACATTCTAGAAGATTGCGTAACTCAATCAAATCGCGTGTTACTCTAAAGTTAGCGTAGTAATCCTGAACTTCGGTACGCAGGAGCTCAATACGGTGTAAGGCCCGCTCCAGCCTGCGAGTGGTCCGTACTATGCCAACATAGTTCCACATCAGCGAGCGTAACTCATCCCAGTTGTGGGCAATGACTACCTGCTCATCGGCATCCTCCACCTTACTCTCATCCCAAAGTTTAATAGCAGGCAAATCAATATTGGCCTGATTGGCAATATCCTGAGCAGCTGCCTTACCAATCACGACACACTCCAACAAGGAGTTGGAGGCTAGACGATTTGCTCCGTGAAGTCCCGTATAGGTCGCCTCACCCACTGCATACAGTCCCGTTAGGTCTGTTCTACCCTTAAGATCTGTAACAACGCCACCACAGGTGTAATGTGCCGCTGGCACTACAGGAATTGGCTCTTTTGTAATATCGATCCCCAACGACAAGCAGCGGGAATAAATCATGGGGAAGTGTTCTTTAATAAAGACTTCACCCAAATGAGTTGCATCCAAATGGACGTAATCTAGACCATGTTTTTTCATTTCAAAGTCTATGGCGCGGGCCACAATATCCCGTGGAGCTAACTCCTTACGCTCATCGTGCTCCGACATAAAAGACTCTCCATTGGGAAGCTTCAATAAGCCGCCCTCGCCACGAATTGCCTCGGTAATTAAAAAGGTTCGGTCACTGGGGTGATACAAACACGTTGGATGAAACTGAATAAACTCCATATTGCCAATCCGACAGCCGGCGCGCCAGGCCATCGCAATACCGTCTCCGGTCGCCGTATCAGGATTACTGGTATAGCGATAGACCTTCCCCAAACCCCCGGTAGCCAAGACGACGGATTTGGCCAAGATAGTCTCAACACGATTGTTTTCTATATTAAGTGCATAGGCACCGTAGCAGCGATTTGATTTATATTTAGTGACGGTTTGTAAATGTTTATTCGTAATGAGATCCAGCGCAATCCAGTTCTCTAAGATCTTGATATTGGGATGGGCTTGCGCTTTATCCAATAGAACATCATGGATAGCTTTACCGGTTGCATCGGCCGCATGTGCAATACGTCGATGCGTATGCCCACCCTCACGCGTTAGGTGCAAGCCCTTGGGGCCAGAGACATCGGGAGTAAATGGCACCCCTTGATCCACTAACCAATGAATTGCTTCAGCACTGTTCTCGGCTACATAGCGAGAAACAGACTCCACTACTAATCCTGCCCCCGCTGTAACGGTATCCGCAACATGAGAATCAATACTATCGTCTTGGTCCAATACGCCGACGATACCGCCTTGAGCCCACGCAGTAGCGGCTTCATTTAAACGGCGTTTGGCCATCAAAATAACGGGCTGACGATCCGCAATATGCAGGGCGACTGTTAGGCCGGCTAAACCGGCTCCGATAATTAAAACAGGATGATTTTGGTCATGCTCTGTACTCATCGAATGAGCATAGCATCGTTTACTAAGAGCTCGTAACCAATGAATTGAGCAGGTTTACCGCCTTTAGTAACCGCAACCGCACAGTACTTAAACTCCGGAATCTTGCCAAACGGATCTAATGCAGGATTGGTCATTAAGTTAGCTGCTGCCTCGTAATACGCAAATGGCATAAAGATTGCTCCTGCTGGAGTGCCATCATCACGCCGTACATGAATCACCACCTCTCCACGCCGTGACCGAATAGTAATAACATCACCCGATTTAAGCGCGAGTTGGGTCATATCCGCTCCGCACATTGACGCCGTGGCCATTGGCTCAATCGCATCCAGAACACTAGCGCGTCGAGTCATGCTGCCGGTATGCCAATGCTCAAGCTGACGCCCAGTAATTAATACATAAGGGAAGGTCTCATCGGGCCGCTCATTCGCCGGAATAATATCGGCAGGAACTAGCTTTACCCTACCATCCTTTGTAGGGAATGATTGATCAAAAACGATTGGCTGACCTGGATCGTCTTCACTTAAGCAGGGATAGGTTACCGAAGACTCACGCTGTAAACGCTCCCACGTAATCCCCTGAATGGCGGCATGCATAGCACGGCGCATCTCATCATAGATCTCTGCAACTCCGCACTCTTCGCCTTGATAGCCCCACTGCAAGTCAATTCGTTTTGCCAACTCTTGAATAATCCATAGGTCCGGTTTGGCATCGCCAGGGGGACTAAGGGCGCGCTTACCCAACTGCACCATGCGGTCTGTATTGGTTACTGTACCGGTCTTCTCAGGCCAGGCACTAGCAGGCAATATGACATCAGCTAACCAGGCGGTCTCGGTCATGAAAATATCTTGTACAACCAAATGATCGAGGGATACCAGTGCATGGCGAGCATGATTGAGGTCAGGGTCGCTCATGGCTGGGTTCTCACCCATGATGTACATCCCCCGCACCTTATCTGGATCAGAATCAGGTGCTGTGATCTTATGCATGATCTCCACAACCGTATAGCCAGGCTTTTTATCTAGCGGCGTATTCCAGAACTTCTCAAACCAATCGTGCGCGTCTGGATTATCCACACGCTGATAGTTGGGGAACATCATCGGAATCAAGCCAGCATCACTTGCGCCCTGCACATTATTTTGTCCACGCAATGGATGTAGCCCAGAGCCTGGTTTACCAATTTGCCCAGTAATACTTACTAGAGCAATTAAGCAGCGAGCATTATCAGTTCCATGCACGTGTTGACTCACGCCCATACCCCACAGGATCATCGAGGCTTTGGATTTAGCAAACTCCCGCGCCACTTCACGCAAGCGTTCGGCAGGAATGCCACAAATCGGCGCCATAGCTTCAGGGCTATATCCTTTAATGTTTTCTTTGAGAGCCTCAAAATTAGAGGCGCGGTTCTTAACAAACTCCTGATCACACAATCCTTCTTCGATGACTGTGTAAATCATGGCATTGAGCATCGCCACATCGGTATCAGGCTTAAACTGCAAAGTTCGCCAAGCATACTTACCAATATCGGTAATGCGTGGGTCTGCTAACACGATTTTGGTACCGTTCTTAGCAGCGTTTTTCATCCAAGTTGCTGCAACCGGATGGTTGGCAGTTGGGTTTGAGCCAATCACCATAATCAGACCGGAGTGTTCAATATCATTGACCTGATTACTAACTGCTCCAGAACCAACGCCCTCGAGTAACGCAGCCACACTTGATGCATGACATAAACGTGTGCAGTGATCAACGTTATTACTACCAAACCCAGTACGTACTAGTTTTTGGAATAAATATGCCTCTTCGTTACTTCCCTTAGCCGAACCAAAACCTGCCAAGGATTTTTTGCCATATTGATCACGCAAACCTTTTAACTTGCCAGCCGCTAAATCTAGCGCCTCTTCCCAGCTGGCTTCTCGGAAGACTTCTTTCCAATCATTGGGATTTTTACCAGCCGCCTCAATCGAGCCTTCGTCTTTCTTGATGCCAGGTTTACGAATCAATGGTTTCGTTAGGCGCTGAGGGTTGTGGACGTAGTCAAAGCCAAAGCGACCTTTTACGCATAAACGGCTGTGGTTCGCTGGACCATCACGACCATCCACGCTCACAATCTGTTCATCCTTAACGTTATAGGTGATTTGGCAACCCACGCCACAGAATGGGCACACTGAATCGACTTTACGATCGACTGCTTGTGAGCCCATATGGGTTTTTGGCATTAAGGCGCCAGTCGGGCAAGCCTGCACACACTCGCCGCACGCTACACAGGTACTTAAACCCATGGGGTCACTGAGATCAAATACGATTTCGCTATGAGCTCCGCGCATGGCATAGCCAATCACATCGTTGACCTGCTCTTCGCGGCAAGCGCGTACACAGCGATTACATTGAATACAGGCGTCTAAGTTCACCGCCATGGCTGGATGCGATAAATCTGCTTGAGGTTGATGGCGACGTAAGGCTTTCAACTCTGGACGAACCTGCACGTCAAGGCGACTAGCCCACTCACTTAGCTCACCGTGTTGGTGTTGCTGACGCTCTGCATCGCTGTCACCCACCCACTTATACCCTTCATCAGGCATATCCGACAGCAACATCTCGAGTACTAATTTTTGACTCTTTAAAGCACGCTCGCTATTCGCCTTGACTTCCATACCAGCAGTCGCTGATCGGCAGCAACTCGGCGCTAAGGTACGCTCGCCATTAATCTCGACTACACAGGCTCGGCAATTACCGTCAGGGCGATAGCCGTCTTTGAAACAAAGATGAGGAATATCAACGCCGTGACGTTTAGCAGCTTTCAGAATAGTTTCGCCCTCGTAGGCCACGATTGCTTTACCATCGAGCTTGAACTCGACGGTTTGGAGTTCTAGTTCGTTTGGATTAACTGGGGCGTTCATCTAAGCAATCTCTTGTGGGAAGTATTTTGTAACACAGCGTATTGGATTGGGTGCAGCTTGACCTAAGCCGCAAATAGAAGCATCGACCATAACGGTTGATAAATCTTCTAGGGTTGACTGATCCCATTTGGGTACTTGCATCAACTGAGCAGCCTTGCTGGTTCCAACCCGGCATGGGGTGCACTGCCCACAACTCTCATGCTCAAAGAAGCGCATTACATTAAGCGCCGCATCGCGCGCTTTATCGTGATCACTAAACACCACCACAGCAGCTGATCCAATAAAACAACCATACGGTTGTAAGGTATCAAAGTCTAATGGAATTGTATTCATGGAAGCCGGCAAAATACCGCCCGATGCACCGCCAGGCAAATAACCATAAAAACTATGGCCAGCTTGCATGCCGCCACAGTACTCATCGATTAGCTCCTGAATCGTAATACCGGCAGGTGCTAATTTAACGCCGGGTGACTTCACGCGCCCGCTCACGCTAAAACTTCGCAGGCCTTTACGATCATGACGACCGTAGGTGCTAAACCACTGAGGTCCACGCTGCACAATATCGCGAACCCAATAGAGGGTCTCAAAATTATGTTCTAGAGTTGGGCGCCCAAAGAGTCCAACTTGGGCAATATAGGGGGGTCGCATTCTGGGCTCGCCGCGCTTACCCTCAATACTCTCAATCATCGCCGACTCTTCGCCACAGATGTAGGCACCAGCACCGCGACGCAACTCAATCAACGGTAATTTGCAAGGTGGGTTTGCCTGCAGTTTCGCAATCTCATGCTCTAGTAGTTCGCGACAACCATGGTACTCATCGCGCAAGTAGATATAACAAGCATCAATACCAACCACTTGGGCAGCCACCAACATGCCTTCTAAGAAACGATGTGGATCTCGTTCTAAATAAGTACGATCTTTAAATGTTCCAGGCTCACCCTCGTCTATATTGACTGCCATCAGCTTGGGAGCAGCTTGATCTCTGACAATGCGCCATTTACGACCTGCTGGGAACCCTGCGCCACCGAGACCACGCAAACCAGAATCTTCCATCGCCTTGATAACGGTCTCTGGATCTTGCTGACGATTGGCCAAACTGGTGGCTAATGCATAACCGCCTTTGGCACGATATGCCTCATAGCCCACATAGGCTGGTGAGACCACATTTACTTTTTGCTCAGGACTGACACCCTTTTGTACAAAATCAGCAGGCTCGAACTGTGCATCATCTTTTGCTCTTGGGTGCTTCGTTTGTTGATTTTTAATCGCATTGGATACCTTCTCAACATTGGCAAATAGGACCGGATATTGGTGCACTACTACGACAGGGGCCTGCTCACAACGCCCGACGCAGGGAGCTGCAATCACCTTCACTTGGGAATTACCTAAGATCGCTGGCAAACGCTCCAATAAATTTTTTGCACCAGCAAGCTCACATGAGAGCCCATCACAAACACGTACGGTGATCTCGGCTACAAGATCATTGCCGCGCACTATTTCAAAGTGGTGATAAAAAGTTGCGACTTCATAAACCTCTGCCATGGGCAAGTTCATCAGCTTGGCAAGGGCCACTAAATGATGGTCATGTAAAGCGCGGTACTCATCATTCAAAAGATGAAGGTTTTCAATTAATAGATCGCGCCGATAAGGGCCATCACCAAGTAATGTTTTGACTGCCTCCATAGCAGTGTCATCTGCTTGGCGGCCCTTTAACTTACTTTTCTGTTTAATGCGCGCACGAAGATCATCCGCCGTTGCAATAGCAACTGCCTTAATCTCACCAGAGGGTTTTGGATGATTCATGTGCTATCTATCTCTCAATCAAACTATTTCATGGGCCAAAGTGCCAAAACCAGATCCGTTAGTCACAGCAACTAATTTAATTTATTCCGGTTTTAATGTAATTGATATGGCTCAAGTTCAACAGAATCAGGGTTAACCCTAAACAATCACCTCATCGAACAGACTAAACATAGTCCTATTTTGAGCTGAGCATGAAAGTATTGCTTTTGCTGTGACTATTACCCACTCTCAAAAACGGGCTTTAAAGCAAGTCTCATAGTCTGGTATTTCAATCCAGAATCCCATCGAGGAGCAATCTTGTTGATCTATCGTCTAAGCGGTTACGTAAGCACTACAAAATATAGTAAAAAAGATGTCATACTTTTTAGGAAAATTTGTCACATGATGTTTTTAGTCTAGCACCTAAATGGCTTGCTTTAATAAAAGTACTGAGCCCGCAAACAGCAAAATAAGACCGTAAGCTTGCTGCATACGATGCATACTGAGATTGCGATGTGCTTTTGATCCAAGCCACAGACCAGCAATCATGCAGGGTATTAAAGCTAGTCCCAGCATAAATAAAGGCATATAAAGAATCAGGCCCGAAAAGAGCATAAATATCAAACGCATAAATACCAGTACGAAAACAGCCAAGGCCATCGTAGCGCGCATGCGCGTTGGTTGATCAAGTCGCATTGATAAGTAGGATGCATAGATTGCACCGCCCGTGGCATAAAGAGCTGTAAATACTCCACCTGCTACACCAAATGGTATCGCCCAATAGCGACTAATAATAAGGATCGGCGTGGATTGAGAACGGGTTAAAACGCGGATTCCATTACCTGCAGCAAACACTCCCAATAAAACCAATAAGGGCTTTTGTGGAGCATTTAAGAGTAAGGTGATGCCGATCACCATTCCCACCAAGGTAAATGGAAACAGCCAAGTTAGTTCTTTTTTATCGGCTTCACGGTAGGATTTCCCTCCCAAATAAAAAGCCGCACAGAGATCCAAGACCACCATTAAGGGCACAACAATTTGCAAGGGAAAAAATAGAACCAGAATAGGTACCGCAATGATGGAGGAGCCAAACCCAGATACCCCAAATATAAAATAAGCCACAAACACAATCGTGCAAGCAGCAATAAAAGAGGCGGGGTTAATTAATTCAAAAATGGAATGACTTTACTATTTATTTTTTGCTGCCCAAGGAGACCCCAAGCTTGTATGCGATTGAATCGTTTAGCATATCTGGCCTTATTACCATTATCTAAATGATAAAGCCCTGTGAGGATAACTCGGATGTATGAAGATTAGAGCTTAATCTTTAAACGGTAGGCAATCTCGCCAATGATGCCTCGCCTAAATGCCAAAACGCAAATTACAAAGATGGCTCCAGTAGTAATTGTGCTCCAGCCCCCTAAGTTTGCTAAATAATTTTGTAGATTAATGATCACGGCGGCACCAGCAACAGGACCCCACAGCGTGCCAATGCCACCCAGTATGGTCATCAGTACCGCCTCACCGGAGGTATGCCAGAAAACATCCGATAGCGAAGCAAGTTGTAAGACCAAGCTTTTAAGTCCACCTCCTAAACCAGCAAGGCCAGCCGACAACGTAAATGCAATTAATTTATAACGGTTAACGTCATATCCTAAGGAAATGGCACGCGGCTCATTCTCCCGAATGGATTTCATCACCTGACCAAATGGTGAGCTGACGATCCGCTTGATCATAAAAAATGCCAAGATAAAGACGATCAATGCAAAGTAGTACATATGAGTTGAGCTTGATAGCTCAATCAAGCCTAATAACTTACCACGCGGGACGCCTTGAATGCCATCTTCACCGTTGGTGAACGGTACTTGAGTTGCCAAGAAATAAATGACTTGGGCAAGTGCCAACGTAATCATCGCAAAATAAATTCCTTGTCGACGAATTGCTAAAGCACCAAAAACATAACCTAATGCCGTAGAACATAGCACTCCGCAGATCAGACCAAGCTCCGGTGTTAAGCCCCACTCTTTCATAACGTGAGCAGTAATGTAAGCTCCGGTTCCAAAAAATGCAGCATGACCAAAAGATAGAAGGCCAGCAAACCCGAGAAGTAGATTTAGGGATGCTGCAAAAATTGCAAAACAGAATACCTTCATCATGAATAGGTCGTAGACAAAACCTTGAAATGGCACGATTGTCAACAGAGCGAGAACAACCAATGAAATCTTATCGACGGTAGTAAGTGTGAATTTCATGATTAATTCGATTTTCCAAAAAGACCAGCTGGCTTAATCAGCAGCACAATAATCATAATGACAAAAATTGAGACCGATGAGGCTTGCGGGTAAAACACTTTGGTAAGCCCCTCGATGACTCCCAATCCCAAGCCAGTAACAATAGCGCCAGCAATGGATCCCATACCGCCAATCACAACGACCGCAAATACCACAATAATTAAGTTAGAGCCCATCACTGCAGTTACTTGATAGACGGGTGCTGCCATAACCCCAGCAAAAGCAGCAAGGGCACAGCCCGCTCCATAAGTGAGAGTCACAATCAAGGGTACGTTCACCCCGAGAGCCTGCAATAAACGCGGGTTCTCAGTACCAGCACGTAATAGGCTTCCAAGGCTAGTCCGTTCAATGAAATACCAAGTGGCAAAACAAACAATCAATGCCAAGAAAACAACCCATAATCGGTAATACGGTAAAAAGAGTTCAGCGACCCGAATACCGCCCTGTAACAACTCTGGCACAGGATAGCTATTACCTAATGCGCCAAACCAATGGCGAAACATCCCTTCTATGACCAAAGCAAGCCCAAAGGTTAACAAGAGGCCATATAAATGATCTAAGTGATAAAGACGCTTTAGCATCGTTTTTTCAATCACGATGCTAAAAAGCCCTACGATCAGAGGCGCCAGAAACAGAGCAACAAAATAGTTAATCTGAAACTCTGGCATCCCAATCCAATTCCCAACTTGAGTTAATCCAATCCAAGCCACCATGGCGCCCAACATATATTGAGCACCATGGGTGAAATTAATCACATTGAGCAAACCAAAAATCACCGCCAAGCCCAAGCTCAACAGCGCATAGAATGAACCGTTAATCAGTCCAATCAAAAGCTGAGAGACTAAGGCTTGGGGCGTGATTCCGAGTAACTCAAACATGGCTAGGAATAATCCTCAATTACTTCGTGACGTATTTGCACTTCGATTGCGCTAAAGGCAAAGTGGCATCTTTTGCAGCAATAACCTTCACAACCTTCGCTACGTCATTTGGCCCTTTAGACTCACCGGGCTTCTTCACTTCGAGCAAATACATATCGTGCTCAAACTTACCATCCGCACGAATTCTGCCTTTAAAGAGACCGTCATTAATTTCAACGGACTTCATTTGCTTCATCACGGCATCAGCGTTATCGGTTTTGGCAACCTCAACAGCTTTTAGATACTGCATGGTCGATGAGTACACGCCAGCCTGAACAGATGTAGGTGCCTTACCTTTGAACTCTTTCATAAAGCGCTGAGCAAATTTACGATTGGAGTCATTAAAGTCCCAATACCAACCCTCAGTAAAAATCATGCCTTGGGTTGTTTTTAGACCTAAGGCTTGAATATCGCTTGTAAACATTAGTAATGGCACTACTGTTTGCTTCGAACCCATAATGCCAAGCTCAGCAGCCTGTTTAACTGATCCAATAGTGTCGCCACCCGCATTAGCCAAACCAATAACTTCAGCTTTTGAGGATTGAGCCTGGGCCATGAAGGAAGAGAAGTCGGTGGTGTTAATTGGATGCTTCACACTTCCCAAAACTTTTCCACCATTGGCAGCGACTACTTCGGTTGTATCACGCTCTAAGGTATGACCAAACGCATAGTCTGCCGTAACAAAGAACCAAGTCTTCTTACCAGAATCCACCACAGCCTTACCCGTTCCACGTGAGAGGGCATAGGTGTCATAGACGTAATGAATGCTGTAGGGAGTGCACTTCTCATTGGTAATGGGTAATGAGGCAGCGCCGGTAACAATTGAAACTTTCTTAAACTGTTCTGCGACTTCCATCGCAGCGAGGGCTGACGCAGTGGAAACGTTACCAACAATCATGTCGACTTTGTCTTTTTCAAACATCTCACGCGCTTTAGAACCTGAGAGGTCTGCCTTTGACTGAGTATCTGCCGATGTAATAACAATTTTCATGCCTAACACTTGACCGCCAAAATCTTTGGCAGCCATTTGGGCGGCCAATACTGCTCCAGGGCCCTCAATCGCGGAGTAGATACCAGATAAGTCGGTCAATACACCGATTCTGATCTCGTTATCCGAAACCATTTGAGCCTGAGCAGGAATCGCTGCTGCCATAAAGCAAGAGGCGACAAGTGTTGCAATTGCTGTTTTTTTCATTTGAACTTCTCCTTATAAACTTTATCAACTTATTAAAACTACACGCCCAACAAAATCTTGAGCTCTTCCTGACTAGCCTCGAGTTCACCCCTCTCGACCGTTTTTACAACTTGCCCATGCTCGATCACATAGTTTCTATCTGCGAGCTTTGAAGCAAATCGAAAATTCTGCTCCACCAAAATAATCGTGAATCCACGCTCCTTAAGCGCACGAACTACTTCGGTTAGTTTCTGAATAATGACCGGCGCCAATCCTTCGGTAATTTCATCCAGCAATAGCAAATGAGCCCCTGTTCGTAAGATTCTGGCAATTGCTAGCATTTGCTGCTCGCCACCGGAAAGCTTGCCGCCTGGGCTAGAACGACGCTCATACAAATTAGGGAACATCTGATAAATCTCTTCCACAGACATTGCCATGCCTTCGCCCACCTTGGGCGGTAACATTAAATTCTGCTCACAGGTGAGGCTTGTAAAAATACCGCGTTCCTCAGGGCAATAGCCAATCCCCAGTTGAGCCACCTGATAGGTTGGCATACCAATGACTTCATGTCCATTTACTTTGACCAAACCAGTGCGGTTACCAACAAGACCCAAGATAGCTCTCAGGGTCGTAGTGCGGCCTGCGCCATTTCGACCTAGTAAACAGACCACCTCACCGTGCCGCACGGATAAATTGATACCATGCAACACATGGGACTCACCATACCATGCATGCAAATCGTGAATTTCTAATGCCAGTGCGCTCATCCGGTATTAATGTCCTTGTAACTCAGAATCAGCGGTACCCATATAAGCTTCCATCACCTGTGGATTTTTTGAGACCTGATCATAAGGTCCTTCCGCAATCACCTCGCCACGCTGTAATACCGAAATCGTATTTGCGATGTTCGCAACAACCTTCATATTGTGTTCCACCATCAATACCGTTCTACCTTGCGATACTCGTTTAATTAACTCGGTGACAAGACTCACGTCTTCATGCCCCATTCCCTGAGTGGGTTCATCTAAGAGCATTAACTCCGGGTTCATGGCAACAGTGGCAGCAATTTCTAATGCGCGTTTGCGGCCATAGGGCAAATTAACGGCGAGCTCATCAGCAAAGCTATCAAGACCAACCTGACGAAGTGCATCCATTG
>Ga0209356_1000488_pt1 | contig 15464 bp, 14 predicted proteins | sample LauGreFaBDMM15SN_2_FD_188213 | JGI IMG/M metagenome (GOLD analysis project Ga0209356, IMG submission 188213) | Freshwater lake microbial communities from Lake Michigan, USA - Fa13.BD.MM15.SN (SPAdes) (version 2) | ecosystem: Environmental > Aquatic > Freshwater > Lake | place: Lake Michigan, USA...
ATTTAGCATAGGGGATTTCGTATTTGAACGAGTTACTGAGTTTTCGTCTCATTTCTAAACTGAGACCTTCTATCTTGATATTAACTTCGTCTTTGATGATTAATTTACACAATTTCTTTTATAGCCTCTGTTAAGGGTTTCTTGTCTTGATGAAAAATAACTAGGTCACAACTCTTGGTATATAGGTTCACTCGATTGGAACCAAACACCGACGACATCACTATCACGCTGCGGGGGTGCCACTGCATTTTTAGCAAAAATTTAGGAATTTTCCAGTTGGTAATACCTACTATGGCTGTATTATTATTTAATGGTTTGTTATAGGCCATTTGGTTGACCATCTCATTAAAAGGTTTGCCATCTTTATCGTTGTCATATCTAAAATAAATTCCAACCGAATCAACGACGTGGTTGACAGTTAATGCAGTATTGAGTTTTTCCAGAATTTTCATGGATTTTTCGATGTTGTTGTCAAACACTATCAACGTGGGAAATCTTTGCAATTTTTGCAACGCACTGACAATCTCGGTCAATGAAAAATCTGTAGGACTAATGTAAACTTGTGATGTTGGTCTAACAGCAATTTTTTCCTCTAGTGACACCGCTGGTGTTTTTTGAAAAAAACTGTCAAAAATTTCATATTGAAACTTGATTTTTCGGTCCTCTAACAAAATATTGGTTTTGTCTAAAGTGCCAATGTCGTTCACTACTGAATTTTTCAAATATTCAGATCCGTTGACATCAATATAGATTTGATCATGATTTGGAGTTTTTAAGATATTGTCAATTTCTTGGTAAACTTCCAAAATTTCAGGTGAAATGTCAAAATTATGACCAGACACCAGATTGACTAAATTGTATAGATCTTTTTCACAATACACTATTTGCCAAACATTATTTTTGATTCTGATCAACGTGTTTGTTAAACTTCGTTTCTTTAACTCATCTAATTTTTTAGACAATGACTTGTTGTGATTGAAGCCTAATTCCAACAAATATCGGTCTTGACTTGGTGACTTGATCAAATGTAGATATTTGAAATATTCAATGGTTCTAAATTCATGACTCCACACAGGATTTTCCAATAGTCCTTGAAGGCTTGGAAAATGTTGATGATTGTCTTTGAAAATTTTCAACGCAAGATCAGCCTGGCGCTGTGTGAGATATACATTGTGTGCAATCTGTTTGGACAGACTGCTTAGAATTTCATCATTTCGACGATGTACATCTCGCAACGTTCTTTTTTGATAATATTCATTAAGGATTTGATCTATAGCATGCGTCATAGTACGATTATACACATGTAAAAATATTTTGTCAACTGATAAATGCATTAAATATCAATATAATATATTTTTACTATGACCCGAACAATATCAGTAGTTACCACGTTCCATAAAAAAGGCTATGAGGACTATGGCTCAAAAATGATTGATACATTTTTAGCCAATTGGCCGAAAACTGTTAAATTATTTGTCTATGCAGAAAACTGCCAAGTAACACAGTCAGCAGAAAATCTCACAGTGTTTGATTTGCATCAAGTATCTGAAAAATTGATGTGTTTTAAAAACAAATGGCGTAACGAGCCCAAAGCCAACGGTGACATTCGCAATGTGCCACGGTTGTCCAATCGAAAAGACAGCCATAAACCATTTAAATGGGACGCTGTGAGATTTAGTCACAAAGTCTATTCAATTTTTCACTGTGCAACAGTGTGCAATACTGATCTGTTGTTGTGGATGGATGCCGATATGATCTGTCACAGCAATATCAGCCATCAACAGATAGATAGCATGTGTAACCCAGATGCAGATTTGTGTTTTTTAGGACGTAAAGGTAAATTTTCAGAATGTGGATTATATTCTATGAATTTAACATCGGCTGCAACTCAACTGTTCTTAGAAAAGTTTCAATGGATGTATGATCATGCAGAAGACGGAATTTTTTTACAACAAGAATGGCATGATAGTTTTATTTTTGATGTTGTTAGAGCACAGATTCAGTTAAAAGAAGTTGACTGGAGTAGTCATCTCATAACAGGAGAGGGTCATCCGTTGATCAACAGCATTTGGGGTGCGTATCTTGATCATCTCAAGGGAAAAAGAAAAGAATACGGTAAAAGTCTAACTACCGATTTAAAAATAAAAAGAACAGAAGGATATTGGCAATGAAAAACAATTACACAATTAAGGGGATTTATAATGCGTGAACACTATGGATGGCAGTTTCCAAATTTTGAAACACACTTGCCAAAAATGTTAAAGAAAAGTGTAGACAAGGGTCTGCCTGCAGAGTATCAAGTTGAGGTAAGACGCCGCAGTATTGAATTATGCAAAACTAAAAATGTAGCACTAGACGTTGGAGCCAATGTAGGATTATGGAGTCGCGATCTTGTTAAAAGTTTTAATCATGTTATAGCGTTTGAACCTGTAGCAATATTTAGAGAGTGTTTAGAGACCAATATAAAAGGTGATAATTTTGAAGTGCGCCCTATAGCATTGGGGGATCAAGACACTACTGGTACTATGATTATTACTGAAGACAATTCGGGACATAGTCACCTCAATCCTGCCACTATGGGGACTGGTGATGTCCAAGTTGTTCGTCTTGACAAATTAAATTTTAATGAAGTTAATTACATTAAGGTTGACTGTGAAGGATATGAGTATCGTATCTTGCAAGGCGCTGAACAAACCATTCGCCGTTGTAGACCCGTAATAGTAATAGAACAAAAACCACATGATGCGTACAGTAAACAATATGGACAGTTTGCGGCAGTGGAGTTATTGCAATCCTGGGGTATGGTTAAATTGGATCAAGTACGTGATGATTGGATCATGGGTTGGTCAACAAATTCAACCGTTCTCTGATAAACATCCATGCTTGACCACTAGCCACTTCGTCATCATTCCAATGACACTGGCTAATTCTGTTAATCCAATCTGTTCTATCATGCAATACTGGAGTTGTAATCATCGACAGATCTGTATTGCACACTGGCCATGTCTGACTTTGCTGAGGCACAGGGTCAGTAACAAATACTGGAACTCCGTGTAATAAACTGGCCACACCCGGACTGCTGTTGAATGTCACTGTTGCCCAACAGTTTTCTAAATCTTGTAACAGTGAGGTATTGGTGCTAACTGAGTACAAATTAGAAAATTTTAAGTGTTGTTGCCTTTTATCACCGGGATGTTTTCTGACTACAATAGGTCTATCGGTAAATTTTCTAATTCGTGCCACTGTGTGATCAAGCCACTGTTGAACATCTGTACTACACATACTCCAACCACCGACACGCTGTAAACAGATCAGAATATGATTGCCGTTTGACCTGTAATCTTTCAACTGCAATCCCAACCGTTGGCTGATTGAATTCCATCGTTGTTGATCTATCTTGTTGTCAAAATAAAATCCAGTAGTGGGAAATATTCCATTTAAACTATATCTTAGATAATAGTTTGCCAGTTCAGCATTGGCAAACTGAAATAGATTACTGTCAATTACCACAGTGTTTTTATTGTTGTCAAGAATATTTCTTCGTAATTTTAAATGTGGTGTCGATAAATCATCGTGAACGAATCCTTGCATTACTGCAACGTCAGATTTACCTAGACCAAAATCATAAATGTATTGTACTTGATCTCCGCAGCGTTCAACGCCTTGACCAAATCTTTTTAACACTTGTAATTTTACATCACTTTTATTCTTGGGGATCGCTGCTAGATATATTGTTATTTTCATTTAATATTGACCACGCAAATCCGTTGCGAAATTCGTCTTGTGTAAATTGTGCATAACTTAAATGTGCGGCCCATTCTTCAACTTCGTCTAGAGTAGGAATTAGTGGAGTTTCGATCTCTGTGAGATCTTGTTTGCACAACCAGTGTGCAGCATTGGGTCCTGTGGTAAATGCCGGCTTACCTAACAACAGCGCCTCTGTGGCCGCAATACTGTTGAAAGTAACTAGGCAATGAACATCTTGTTGTAACGCACCGGCCAATGTATCTGTATAGATACGGTCAGTCCTGCTTTTTTTCAGTCTTATGACTATGGGTCGATCAGTATTGGCTCTGATCGTAGTTATGGTTTCTTCCATCCATTGATCTAAATCTAAATTGAAAAATGCCATGACTTTTGCACTGGGTGGACACATCAAAATATTTCTTCCGGGTCTGAATTTTGTTGGCGTAAACCCAGCGACTGCTAGCCTATCTCTGGGCCTATTCTCAATAGGATAAATGTTTTGTAAATGATTTTTTGTGCATCGGTGATAGATTTTTTTCTTGCCGTTGCCAAAATATCCAGTATCCAGATAATAAAAATCTCTTTGTTTTTCCCAGCAATCATAGATTTGTTTGCGTTTGGAAATTCCTCTAATTACTACTGGACGCATGCTATTTTCTGCTTTGACATATGTGGTAATTTGTCCACCGGACCCTACGACAAAATCATATAACCACGGGTCAAAAATTGCCCCTTTAGTGGCATATCTAAATTCACTATCAATGGCATATATATTATTATTGGTCAATTTATCTATTCCTTTGATTAGGTCTTCTCGAGCAGTTGCGTGATATTCACTGTTAGCATCAACTCTGTACTCTATTAATTTATCAATTATTTGATTTATGTCATCTGGTAAGGTGGCATATTTGTGAGGAGGGGGAGGCGGCAGTGTTTTTATTTTTAATTGTGTTTTTTCATATGCTGCTTTTTCACGTTCCCAGTTGGCACCGTACGCACAATTTACATAATTATCAAACCAGGGACCGCCCTCGGTGTAGTGTATAATTTTAGGTTTGCCATCTTCAGGTTCGTGATACCAATTGACCAACCAGTTGTACACTGTGGGCAATGCTCCAATTTCTGAATCTGGTAACCATTGAAATCTATGCAAGAAGGCACCAGTTTCCTCATTGACTATGTCTTTGGTCAACATCTTATTACTGGGGTGATCACAATTCCACAATATCACGGAACTCCAATTTTTTCTAGGATACGGATATTGTATTTTTCCGTCCATTTTCAGTTGTTCAGTGGGTGCATATTCATGCTGTACTACCATAACTGCATACTGGGGATCTGCTTGTTTCATGAGCTCTTCAATGCCCACTTGCCAAATAACATCACAATCACAGAACACTGCCCACCCAGTATAATCGGTAAGATGCGGAACTAAGAATCTAGTAAAGGTAAATTCAGTTGATCCTTTTTCGTCATCTGGTCGAAAATAATGACCCTCTGCTGTTAATTTTTTAATATTAAGAGGTACGACTTCTACACTGCCTGATCTTGATTCGATGCTGTGTTTGCACACTTTATAGGCAATGTCTTCTCGATGATCATAACCTACAAATACTTTTATAGGTTTTTGTTCTAAAATGTTTTCAATCATACCAATCTTTTAATTTTTGTTTTGCTGAGCCGTTTCGAAGTTCATTAACATGAAACTGTCCATAGGACAAATGACATGCCCATGCGTGTAGTTTATCTTGATCGACATAATACGGGTTTTCTATCTGACTCAGGTCTTGCAGTGCTACTGGGCTTGCAGCATTTGCTGGTGCTAATGTAAATGCTGGAATTCCATGAAAAACACTTTCAATTGCAGCCACACTGTTAAATGTTACCAGGGCAAATACATCGTTGTCAAGTGCTTGTTGCAATGTATCTGTCAAAGTTCTATCTTGTCTCTTAGGTGCTCGTTCTCTAATTTCAATCGGACGGTCTGTGTATTTTTTAATAGTATCAACTGTATCTTCAACCCATTTGTCTAAATCTATATCATAAAATTTACAAGGTTTTATGTCAGGTTTGGCTATTAATATTTTACGCCCGCCTTTCTTCCACGGCTTAAATTCTTTGTTGAATCGTTTTAATCGATCGTCTGGACGAGATATAATCTCGCCATGTTGTAGATTATTTTTAACAATTCTATGCCAATATTTCCACCCCTGTGGATTTGCCACAGTGCGTTCATTACCAAAATACCCAGTATCGATGTAATAAAATGTTCTATTGTCTTTCCAACATCTTTTCATTACTTTGTGTTTGAGAATGCCTCTCAATACTATGGGATCGTTACTAATGTCATAGTCAAAATGTTCGTCACTTACCACAGTGTCTTGACAACCTGAGGCAAACATGTTGACATAAGAATCTTCTCCATTCTTACTTACAAAGATCCAATTACTCATTTTCTTTCGATATCCTCTTCAATACATTTTTCACCGTATTGAATTTCAATTACACGTAATGGCTTGTCTGTTGGATTATGCAGTTGATGCCATTCGCCGATGTTAATAGTTTCTTGTTTGTGTAGTTTGATCTTCTCACCACCAATATCCCAATTTAACCCTGCATGGCCTTCGGCAACAAACCAAAGTTCGGCTCGATGTTTGTGCCGCTGCATACTTAGAGTTTTTCCAGGATCGACTGTTAGTTCTTTAACTTTAACAGTATCACCCACAGTGTGCAACACACGATAGTATCCCCAGGGCCGTTCAGTCTTGGGAGCTTTCCATTCTTGTAAGATCCAACTGCTAGAATTTTTTTTATCTTCACCACCCACACCGAATACAAATTCAATGTTGGCATCTTGAACATCCATTTCGGGAATGTTGTCTTTAGTTCGATCACCACCGTTGGCAAAAATCAAAGTGGCATCGGGATAATGAGATCGCACCTGTTGGATAAAATGTCGAGCAGAACCGTCTTCATCATCAAAGGTATAAACTTCATCTACCATGCTTAAATTATTAATGATGCACAGGCGTTCGTTCCAGGGCATAAATGCCGCGCCTTTTTTACGTATGAGCCATTCATCACTGTTTAGTCCAACAATGAGCATATCGCCCAATGTTCGTGCGGCTTTGAAGTAGGCAATATGCCCAGAGTGGACAGGATCAAACCCGCCGGTAACTAATACTATTTTTTTCATAGTACTATTTACAGTGTAGCATCTTCCATTCCTGCAACTCTGAGTTTGACAATGTTAGTCAACTGCCATTGTTTCTGATCAAGTGCTTTGGTAATACCCAGCCATTTATTACGCAACAAAGCAAATTCATTGATAATTTTTTCAAAATCGACAACATCGGCTTCGCCTTCTACATATCGATCACAATCTCTAGAACTCAACGCACGTTGATAGTTTTCAAGATATTTTCTAAAATGTTGGCTCTTGAGTCGGCGACACTCAATGTTGAGATATTCTAAGATTGCTTCTATTTCTTGTAATTGACTATATCGTTGTTCTACCACACCGGGCATTGAAGCGGCAGCCTTTTCAATGTTACCAGTGATACGACACTCATTTCTGGCCGCAGTTAATTCTATTTCATAATAATCCACCGCGTCCGGAATACAAGAAATATCTTTGCTAATCTTAGAATACCAACTCATAAATTAATCTTCATCCGATTCCGAATCTGCATCCCAATTATCTTCTTCGAATCCCTCTTCTTCATCAGAAGTTTCGTCAAGATAATATTCAATAGACTTATCTAAAATTTCATCATGTCCTGTAGCCATTTCTAATGTTGCATCGTTTACACCATAGTCGGCCAACAATTCAACATATCGATCAGCCACAGTATCTAAAATTTTTTTATCAATGTATTCTTTAAATAAAAGCCATACATCTGCGATTTGATTGTCATTCATGCTCAAAGATTTCTCCAGTTTCTTCATCAACGTTCATTGGTACTGCTGCCACTGCAGGAACATCATTGAATTCTGTCATGACTCGATCGAGGCATCCTTCTTCATTACGTTCCCACTCCTTACGATACATTTTGATTTCTGTACCATCCGTTGAAACGTATTTAAGTCTGTTGCCATCTTTTGTCAAAATACCTTTTGCCTCACACAGGTCAGTAAGACCACTGTATGGACTCATACCTGTTGCATAAGGAATCTCAACTTGAACTGATTCAAATGGCTTTGAATAACGTGTTTTCATAATCTTACAGGCTGCACGGATACCGTTAACAGTGGTAGTTTTATTTCCATCTGCATCTGTCTTTAGTTTCAACTTACGCATGGCAACTACAATACTGCTGGCGTAGATGAAGCCTTGTCCGCCTGAGATTTTATCATCTGGATCAAACATGTCTTGACTTGCGTATGTGTGATTAGTACAAACTAATCCAACATTATAACTACCAAACATATTAACAGAGTTGCGTACTAACGATGTAAGTGCTTTAGGTTTACGACCCATATCACCTTTCATCTCGCCTGCTTCAAACTGGTTAACGTCTGTAGGTGTCAACAACATACCCAATGAGTCAATCACAAACAATACCTTGGGACGAGTTGTTTCATCCATCACTTTGTACTCTTTCATGAACTCACTGATAGTTTTTGCCACATCGTCGATCATGGCCATGTTAAGTTTCAACAACTTATCTTCGCTAGTATCTACGCCAAGTGCGTGTAACCATTTTTCGTCAAGAGCGTTCTCGCTATCAACTAACACTACATAAATGCCTTGTTTTTGAGCGGCTTTGATAAGATTGCCCGAACAGATATAACTCTTACCTGCACCTGATTCTCCGGCAAACACTGTGACTTTGCCAAGTGGCACACCTTTGTTAAAATCACTGCTGATTAAATAATTTAGAGCATAGTTGCCTGTACTGATCCAATCTGTAGGATCGTTGAAGCCAACACCTAAACCATCAATGCTCTTGGTCAGGGTTTTACGAAATTTCGATAAATCGAAGGCTTTGGTTGCCATATGTTTCCTTGTGAGTTAAAACGACAAGGGGCGCGGTGCCCCTTGTTAAATCAAGCGTTTTGCTTGCGATTGCGAATCATAGCCAAAATGTCATTGGCCTTAGATGTGCCATCGCCTGACGGTTTTGCTTCTTGCACAGGCGCACTGGCTTTAACAGTTGCTGGCTCAGAATCATATTCGTCATCTAGTGCTGCCGATTTGCGTACAGTATTAGGATCGCCAGTGTTCTGGCTCATACCTGCTGGTTTGAAATATTGACCCCAGCGTTCCATATCAAATGGTTCGCCGTTTACTGAAGACTCAAACATCTCCTTGATTACTTTCAGTTCAACATCGCCGGGCTTCTTAGGTAAGTAATCTTTGAGATTAAACAATCCCAACGACTTGACTGCTTCCTGCTCTGTGTCATTTAGTGGGCGTTCACGACGGCTCCACTTTGAAGTAGAGTAATCAGCATAGCCACCTTTTGAAGTTTTAATCAGTTTGAAATCAACTCCGTGTAAGATGTCTGTAGGCAGATCTTCCATTTCAGGATCCATCAATGCACCACGAATCAATTGAAAGATTTGAGGACCAATGATAAATCTACGAATTGGATTTTCAGGATGATTGTCTTCTTTAAGACCATCTTCTACTACAAAACCTTGAAAGATGTACGAACGCTTCTTCCAATATTTGCGGCCTTGTGCTTCTAGACTTGGGTCTTTAAACCAAGGACGAACTTCTGAAAGGATTGGACAAGCATCGCCATACATTTCCATACATGGAACATTTACTGTGACTGGTCGACTGTCAGTAGATCCCGTTACACCGGCGAATGGCAATTTGATCATTGCACGTTCGACCCAGAAAAATGTGTTGTCGGGATTGCCATCTGGAAGGAATCGGACTACTGATTCAGATCCTTCTTTGAGATTCCAAAAGGGATAAATTGAATTATCACCACCGGATTTATTTCCTTCTCCGTTGCTACGGGTTTCGGATTCTTTTAATTTTGCGCGAATTTCTGCTAAAGTTGCCATAATATTTTTCCTTTATTAGCCTTGAGTAATTTAGTTTTGCCTATATTTACTTTACACCATTGTAAAGTAAAAAGTGCATATATGTTATTATACGCACTTTTATTTATGTTTGCAAGAGCAATCTTGCCTAAATTGTGATTATTGTAGTCCAGCCAATTTTTTAATTGCACTGAGTCCTTCTTCTTTGGTAAACCCGCTAGGAGGTGCACCAATACCAGTTTTTTCAGCACTTTGTACGGCCATTGCTGCTGAACCCAAGCCATCAGTTCTTGTCATGTTTTCAAAGTCGCTCGGAGCAACGATAATCTTGCTACCCAATTTTTGGTCGCCGCCCTCTAATCCCGGAACTAGTTGTCCGTTAACTTTAAGCATGACCTTACGGAAACCTTGACTGTGAGCCTTGGCTTCAATCTCAGGAGTAATTGCTGTCCACTTCTTACTGGCTACAATGGCAGTTGGTCTCGGTGAGGTCATGGCCATGGGCTGTGGACCTTGTTTAACTCGATAAGGGATTTCCGAAGATTCGTCAACTGCGCTATCCATGCCTGCTAATTTTTTCATTCTTGATGTTTCGTAAACAGCACTTAATTTACTTACTGTTTCTCTGCAATAAGTTTCAACAGCCATTTTGAATCGCTCGTCATCTTCTTTGCCAAATTTTTCACACATGTCTTTAGTTACTTTGGTAACAACACCTTCTTCACCTAATGGGAAAGGTCCTTGATCCATTCTTTTAGGAACTAGATTTGTAAAACTCTTTACCATCTCCTGAATTTCTTCAGCCAATGATTTCTTTTCAGCCTGTGCTAGGCCTTTTTGTGCTAATGCGCTAGCACTATCTCGACCTGTGCGGTTTGGATTGTTGGGCTTTTTAAAAGGAGATATTTCGTTGTCGTCTGTATCCCAAGGCGGAGAATCGTCGTCTGCCATACCCTCTTTTGGCAAATCGCTCAATTGATCCGGAATAAAGTCTTCATCATAACTGAGGTAATAACGAATTGCTTTTCGGCTCATTCCATTGTCCTTCATATATTGAGCCATTAGCCCAATAAGTTCTTTTTCTTTTTCTGGACTATAAGTGATTCCGTCTCTGGCCATTTGCTGTCCGATAGACAATTTAGATTGGTCGCTAGGAATACTGTCTCCGCCTTCATCCATTTCGTCTTCAACTGGAGGAATAAATCTCACGACTTTTTCCTGTGCAGTTTGATTGACATACACTTCATGATTTGGATTTATGCCGTGAACTGTGTTTAAAAATAAGTTAAAATATTTTGGATCAGTGGTTGTTACAGTGATTGCATTGTATTGGCGAGTTGGTCGTATGTCCCAATAATCCTTTTGAGCACCAGATTGAATTTTACTGTCAACGTTATCATTGCTCATTAATACTGAAAGTTTGCGGGCCCCTTTAGTGTCCCATTCTTTTCTTGCAGGCATTGGGTAGTAATTATCATCTTCGCCGCTGATAAAATCCTTAATTGGAATAGGAGCGCCTTCACCCATTTCGTCTTCACCTAATAAATTAAATGCCGATAATGCTTCGGACAAACTGTAACTCTTGCCATTGATATTCAAACTGATAGAATCAAAATCTCTACCGCTTTGTTCTGCCAACGATTTAATTTTTCCAAGTCGTTGTTCCAATCCACTTTGCCATCCTTCTTGCTGTGGAACTGGTTCAGCAGGCGCCACTGCTGGTGCAGGTTCGGCTGCCGGTGCTGGTTCTGCCGCAGGCGCTGCTGGTTCTACTGCTGGTGCTGTTGCAGGTTCTGGATTGAAATCAATTTCGCCTCCGTTGTCTTTTAACATTTCGGGAGATTTAAACTCTAAATAATCTCTAACCACATCCCATAATGATTCTGCGCTGCCTTGATTTTGCTCAGCACGATCATCGATCTCAGCCATTAGTGCATCGTCGTTCATAATGTCGGCCAACATACGTTTGCCATTTTCGCCGCCGAGGCCCAGTGTTGCTTTAGGATTTTCTCTAATCAACTCATTTAATTTTTCAATGGCTGCTGCACGTTGTTCTGGATCTGTACTGAAAATACCGTCATCGATATCTTCTTTAATTAGTGTGTCTACAAAATTTTCTAAATCTACAAGTTCTTGTATATCACGTGCTGGTTCTGCTAATTCTTGCACTTGTGCAAAACTGTTTAACAATGCTTCAGCGTCTAGTTCCATTGTGGGTAAATCTGATTCTTCTATAATGTTAAGCAGATAAGGAAACACTGTTTTTAAATCTTCATTAAATGTTTTGATAGTCAATCTATCAATCCATTCTGCAGCCATGTCTTCTGGAATGATCTTTGCTTCTGTTTTGCTAAATCCTTCGGACCACTCTGCATAATAATTTTTACTTTGCAAATGATGCAACTCTTTTTTAATACCTTCAATTCTATTAAAAACTTTGTCAGTGACAGCACCCATGGCTTCTGCCACCATTGGACTACGTGTAACATATCCTTTGAACATTCTTAGTTTGTTAAGTTCTTCAGACAATCCAATAACATGTTGTCCAATGTCATCATAAGGTGTGCCACCTGCAATAATATGTGTGGCCATAGCACGAGCACCATTTAGATGCTTGAAGGGATAACAAAATCGTTCCCCCATGGCATTTTCAATGTATATGCGTTCGATATGTTGTGTTCTGCCGTTGGCAGCATTGTAATTAATTGGCTTGCTGTGTTTGACAATCAGTGTTGCCTCGCCAAGATCTTGATAACTTGTTTTACTGGTGCCAACTAGTTTTGACTCTGTCATTTTGCTTTCTCCAACTTCAGACTTTGCTGTTATTTTTTGCGTAACAATTTTAGGACCCTTGAATTTAATCACGTGTTCAGTAGCGAATTCGCTTAGACTTTTAATAAAAGCATACCACGAATCTTGTATTTTTTCAGGCTTGCCTTCAACCGGGTCGTTGTAGGTTTTGATTTGTAATCCGTCATTGTCACTGATCGTGACAGTCACCGGACCCAAGTCGACTCCATTGGTAATAAAGTTAAAATTGAAAATTCTAGCATTTTCAATCTGATCTTCCATACTGGGAGGAATCGGTTGATTGTTTTGGTCTTTTAAGACAATATTGGGAAAACCTTCGATTTTATCGAACAAGTCTTCGGCCACTCGATTTAGATTAGTTTCCATATTTCATATTTATCATAACGTACTAGAAACGAATATCGGCATTGGCGGCTCGAAATCGTCTGCTTCCCATGCATCTCTCACGCTGATTCGTTCGTATACCCTGGGGTCCCAATCTGCCAGCACCTGTATCATACGCACGTTTAACAACATACTTGATACCAAGTCGTCATGTTCGCCACTTTTAGCTTTGAAACTGACACCTTGAGCAATGTATGATTTCAATTCGCTGATAAACGGCTTACTGGCTATTTTAAGTGTTCGACTTTCTACTAGATGCTTTAATCTTGCAGCAGCAGCAATCTTAGTCTTGTGTGTGGTGTTGAACCCTTTGCGGAACTTACGAACATGTCCTTTGCGCATAGGTTCGCTGACAAACAGTCCTGGGAATTGATCTTCGCCTAGATCTTTAATCACAACCAGTCCTGCTTCGCCAATGGTGTTGTTTTCAATGCTCCAATATATGTCATTCATATTAGAATCACTTATAGATTCTTTGATGTAATTCAACATGTCTTTCAAGATTCGTATTTGACCTTGTATGGGAGTTTCATTGTGATGCCATTCTGCCACTTGTTCAAAACTTGGCAATTCGATAATTTCAATAGCAGCATAGTCACCGCCTGTGCCTAGACTAGGATCCAAACTGATCACATATATATTGCCAGATTTGGGTTTCTTAAACCAACGTGCTTGTCCCATATTCATTATGGGGTTTGTTCCTGTCAGTTCAGCAAGACACATGCTGTTAATCAATGTTTCGTCAAAGATCAAGAATTCACAGTTGTATTCTCGACGAAAACGCTCTTCGCCTATTCGTCCTTTTTCTTGTGCAGCCCATGCATCGTCGCGATCCGGATGTTCGTCCCAATGACAGGTAAAAGGACTAAATCCATTGCTGCCCAGCCCGTTGGGATGTTCGTTGCCAAAAGCGTCAAACTTGTTGTTGGATTCTTTCCAAATTCTACTGAATTCGTCTTCGTCACTGTTGGGGGTTGAAGTGATGATTGCACGACCACCAGTGGCCAGTGTGGGGGATATAGAAGTCCAAAACTCTTCGGCGATGTTGGGTTCCACAAAGGCAAACTCATCACAGTATAATAACGATATGGACATGCCTCGACCAGTATTGCCAGTTGTGGTAGTTGACACAATACGTGATCCGTTGTCAAATTCTATACTGCCTTTGTTGTAGTTAGTAACACCACATCGTATGTGATCCGGACACAGTTCGTAGGCGTAACGAACACGTTGCATAATTTCTTGAGAACCTGTGTATTTGTGTGCAGCAATCAATATGGTTTGATCTGGACTGAACATTGCAAACCATAACAAATATGCACTGGCACAGGTGGTTTTGCCCATCTGCCTGGGCAACATATTAACAGTAAATCTATAATTGTGATAGGCGTCTAACAATCGTGTTTGAAAACTAAATGGAGCAAACAACATCTTGCCTTTGACTGGGTGTTGGATATAGAAAAAGTTTTCACAAAAATAATGATACCCCGTATCCGGATCAGCACATTTCAATAGTTCATTGACCTGTTTCTCTGTAAAGGTTTCTTTTTTGTGAGCACGTTTGACTAAAACGCCGTCTAGTGATTTTGATGACATAGTGTATTTACAAATAACAAAGCGGGCTCGTGCCCGCTTTGAATCATATTGGCAGTATTATCTGTATGACTGATATTTGTTTAGCAGTTTACTTTTTATGCTCTCTGCCATGGGATTGTCGCCGGGGTATTCTTTTTTATACTGTTTGTGTGGGGAATTAAGACCACCAGCGTTGTCATGGGTCAACGCACTGATGTCGCTGTAGTTTTCATCTGGTTCGTTGGCAAATGCTTCTTTGGCGTTGCCTTCGTCATCCAACCCGTCATTGCCAGGCAACATTGTGGGCTTGCCTGATAGGCGCATGATTTGACCCAAAGAATCTTCGCCATCGTCAGCACTCATCATGTCTGTGGGATCCATTATGTTTCCTACCATGTCACTAGGAGATGAAATATCCATGTGCGGCATATCTGGCATGTCGCCGTCGGTGTCTTCAATATTTTTCAAAATAGCCATCAAGTCACGAATACCACCTGCGCCGCTGCCATTCATATTGACGCTCACTGAAACTGTGTCTTGTTGCGCAGTAGGTGACGGTCCCATGGGCGAACCACATGATTCTACTGTGTTGTTTTCAGTCATTGGACGATTGTCTAATTCTGCAATTTTTTTGTATAATTCACTGAAATTCATTTTATTTTCCTTTAGGGCTAGGGATCTTGTTTTGAGTTGACCCCAAAGGACTTGCACTAGATTTTAGTTCGTCCATGTTTTTTGCTGTTTCTTTAGGTGCTGTTTTTGCCAACAGTTGTTCGTTGGCACCTTTGACCTGTGTGTATTCGGCTGGGTTTTTGCCAAGTTCTTTTAAAAAATTAACCACACGTTGTTGTCCAACCAACTCTTGACCACTAGTGTCAATTTCGTAATCTTTGTCTAATACACTTTCTTTGGTAGGTTCATTGTGTTGCAAGTTCAATGCAATTTCA
>Ga0209356_1000491_pt1 | contig 15407 bp, 11 predicted proteins | sample LauGreFaBDMM15SN_2_FD_188213 | JGI IMG/M metagenome (GOLD analysis project Ga0209356, IMG submission 188213) | Freshwater lake microbial communities from Lake Michigan, USA - Fa13.BD.MM15.SN (SPAdes) (version 2) | ecosystem: Environmental > Aquatic > Freshwater > Lake | place: Lake Michigan, USA...
AGCAAGGCCGATGATGCGAGTTTTCATCTCTACCTCTCTAGTTTTTCTTACGTTGGGTGCGCTGACAGCGGGGACAGAAGTGTGAAGAGCGTGCACCGAAAACTATCCTCTTGATGAGCGCCCCGCAACGCGGACATGGTTGATCTTCTCGACCATAGGCAGATAGCGATTGCTCAAAGAACCCACTCTCGCCATTAACGTTGATATAGAGATCATCAAATGAGGTGCCACCTTTTGCAATTGCCTCGCGCATCACTTCGGTTGCGCAATCAATCACGGCTGCGATCTTCTTCTTTGGCAGATCTGAGGTCAATGATTCTGGATGCACTTTGGCACGCCAGAGCGCTTCATCGGCGTAGATATTTCCAACCCCTGACATGATCTCTTGATTGAGCAGAGCTGTCTTGATACGAATATTGCGCTTAGCTATTTTTGTGATCGTCGCTTGGTAATCAAAGTGTTGGTCAAAAGGATCGTAGGCAATGTGAGCAGCAGATAATGGAACTCCATCGGTGAGTTCTTCGACAGAGAGCCAGCCAAAGGTTCGCTGATCATTAAAGACTAGATCCCTAGTTCGTAGCGATCTCTTTAATTCAAATTGAGCACGGATATGTTTTGCACGTGGACGGTCTTTCTCTTGGATGAGAAATTGACCACTCATTCCAAGGTGGGCGACTAAGACAACGGGGCGGTTGAGAGTAATCCAGAGAAATTTTCCGCGGCGACCTGTCCCTGTAATTCGTGAACCCTTAAGTGAAGAGAGTGGTGCAAGGGACTCGGCTTTGAGTGCTCGTGGATGAAGATCAACAGCATCAGCGATGTAATATCCGGTAATTAGGTGGTGCAGACCTCGACGAACAGTTTCAACTTCGGGAAGCTCCGGCATTACTTTCCAGCCTTACACTTTTCAGAACAGTACTTAACGTTCTCCCAATCGCGTGCCCACTTCTTCCGCCATTCAAATGGAAGACCACAGCGCTCGCAAATCTTAGGAGGAAAGCCATTTTTAATCTTCGCCCGCATGGTGAGAGTTTAACCCGATCAATTCAAAGCGCACCTTGGCTCATGGGTAGATAAAGTTCTGATGTGAAGTGGATAGTTGGAGTTCTCGTCGCGCTGGTATCTCTTACTGCCTGTGCGCAGACTCCTGCCTTTGAGGAGTTAGCCGATGGCAGTTGTAACAGTGTGGAGAAGCGATTAGTTCAGGAGCATATTTCAGGGCAGATTACCGCTCTATCAAAGGAAGATTGGAAGAGTGCATACTCTTATGCGGCCCCAGGATTCCGTAAGGCAGTCAGTATCGATCAATTCACCTTCATTATCGGAACGCAATATCAGATGTTGATCAACAATCAAGGTGTGGAATTTGGTCTTTGTGATATCGCTAATAAAGATATTAATCAAGTAGTGAGTGTCACAAGCGAAAATGAAATCTTTGAACTCAGCTACTCGTTATCTTTTGATGGTCAAGCACTTGGTATTGAGTCAGCATCAACGATTCTGACAGATGCGCAAACTACTATCTAAAAGTACAAAGCAACCAATTTGGGATTTGCCAGTTATGGAAGAGCTCGGTAGCAACGGGTGCGCTTAAGCAACTGGTGCGATCTCGGGAAACCAGACCAAAGCTTCATCACGGAATGGGCCCTCTGCTTCTAACTGACAGAAAATTCCAGTTGTACCCATCGTTACTCGGTGGATCAATACATATTCGGCTGGAAGATTGAGTTGGAATCCAATCTTTGCGGTCGGATTACGTGGATCGCCAACGCGTGCGCTCTGATCGCGCAACCAATCACGTGAATATTTAAATGTTGGTGTGCGTAGTGGTTCTACAAGCGGGACAAGATATTCCAGTACTAAATTTGGATCGACATCAACTTCAGGCAGGATAAATCCATCCTTCTTAAATCCATCGTAGAGAGCTTGCGCATTGTCATCGAGTGCGTGCTTTAAGAGATTTTTAAAGGGTTCTGGGAAACCATCGGGCAAGCGATTGCAGGCACCGAAATCAAGTACTCCGATACGACCATCTTCAAGTAAGCGGAAGTTTCCAGGATGGGGATCGGCATGTAATAAACCAGCGCGATCAGGACAGGTGAAGTGAAAGCGCGCAATATGCATTCCCGCCGTGTTGCGCTCTATCTGCGTTCCGCTCTTGATGACTTCTGCCAAAGGTTTTCCATCGAGCCACTGGCTTACAAGAACCTTGGTAGTCGCCGTTACCACTCGTGGAATCGCAATGTCAGGATCATTTTCATAAGCGGCATAGCAAGCACGTTGTGCCTCGGCTTCATACAGGTAATCAACTTCCTCAATGATGCGCGCACGAAGTTCTTCCATCAGAGGTCTCATATCAACACCTGGAAGGACTAAGCCGAATATTTTTGAGAATCGCTGAATCTGATTGAGATCACTAATGAGCGCCTCAGCAGCCCCTGGATATTGAATCTTTACAGCAACATCTGTGCCATCTTTCCAGACGGCGCGATGTACCTGACCGATAGATGCCGAAGCTGTTGCTTGATCTTCAAAAGATATGAAGTTATCGCGCCAATCATCACCGAGCTCTTTAGCCAGAACTTTATGGACAACTTTTGCTGGAAGGGGTGGCGCGGACTCTTGTAGTTTGGTCAACGTTTCGCGATAAGGCTTTGCAAACTCTTCTGGAAGTGCGGCTTCGAAAACACTAAGGGCTTGGCCGAACTTCATCGCACCGCCCTTGAGTTCGCCAAGGACTTTAAAGAGTTGCTCTGCAGTCTTCTCTTGAATATCTGCAAAGACGACAGAAGATGATTGGCCGACGAGTTGTTTTCCAATTCCTAAAACACTTCGCCCTGCAATACCGACAGGGATTGTAACCATGCGGGCAGAGCGAGCACCCGTAGTGCTCGGAATCTTTACCTCTGCCGGTTTCTTAGCCACGCGCCAATCTTGGATGCAATCGATCGAAAGTGCCAAATGAAAAGAAGTGATCAGGGGTGGAGATGATCCAACTCACATGACTAGAGCCACATGACTAGAGCCACATGCCTAGAGCCAATGACACCCGCATGCAGGGTTGCGAGCTACAGGGATCAGAGAACTCTCACTCAGTGCAAGTGAATCAACTGTCATATACGCCCCTGTGAGATCAGATTTATTCGCATCGATGCGCTGGAGAATAAAAGAGGCGATCAATCCCGCAAGATAGTGAGCTACAAATACCGGCATCTCTTCATGCTCCGGGCGTTCTCCGATAAGCACCTTATTTGATGTAACGCTGGGGCTACCAACTACTTCATCAATCGAAATATTTCGGCAACGCGTGCACGGTGTCTTTCCAGGCTGCACAAGCGGGCCAATTACGCACTTGCCGCCATCTGGTGGAGTAATAACAAGGTGTTCTTGCCCAGCAGACATCCATTGTGAAAGTAATTGTGTATCCATCGCTCCGATATGAATCTTGATATGTCTCTCCGGTAGCTCACCATCGAGCTCCTGCGCACTTTCTAGCCTTTCAATCGGAAAGAGCGATAACTCTTTTCCGAGATCTTCCATTCGCTGCTTATAGGACTGACCTACATCGGTAGATCGAATGAAGCCTGCACTGAGATCTGTATCGATAATGAGTGGATCGTGCGAGCGCGTACCTAGCGCAAAGTGAGTGTAGGTCACTCCGCTTGAGAGCAAAATTCCATAGAGCAACGTTGCGATGCGATCACTCCCATAAATTTCTACTCGCACATTCTGTCGTGCGTTAATAATCGACGCACCTGAATCGCATACGCCAGGAAGTAATCGAGTATGTGAAAGTTCTGGTGCCACACGCTTTTGCAATTGCGAAAAAGCTGCATCGGGCAAGATGTCACGACGTTTATGTTTTGCAATGGATTGAAAACGAGTGGTCACAGATAAAATCGAAGGCAAGGTTTCAAGAAATTCGTGCTCCTCTAAGTTCCACATAAGTTCGCGATATTCATCAGCTGAAATTCCGCAGCTTTCGGCGATATCAATCTCATCAGCATTGCTGCCACTAAGGATTTCTAACGCCCGGACATAACCCTTCTCTGGAATTGCAAAGGATGAGCGAGCTGTTCCGCAACGCAATCCGATCGGAGTGCGATAGATATTGATGCCCTCTTTCAGGCGTAGGTGGCTCTTGCTCGTAATCTCCTGCGATGTGTGCGATGTATGAGTTGTCATGGGCGGCAGGGTTGCACCGCGTATAGGGAGCACCTGCACATACTCCACATCTATCACCCATGTGCGAGCTAGTGGTTACGCTTCGTAGATAAATTACGCTGCGTAGATAAAAGAATTCACCCCGTATCAGCGTTGGCCGATACGGAGTGAACCTGTAAATCTTTAACCACCAATTTCAGCTGAACGAAGCCTGACTATGGCTAGTAGTTATGGTGCGGGACTGCCGTGCTTTTTCGGATTATTGGGCCTTACCGAGAATGCGGTTAACTCCAACTCCGCAAACAGGGCACTTGCCCTTTGCCATGCGGCGACCTGAATCCGAGATGTGAACCATGCCCTCGAAGTCAACCTTTGCTTTGCACTTTACGCAGTAAGCGTTGCCCTTGTAAGCCTCATTTGTCTCTGCCATTTTTCTGCCTCCTATCGACGTATGCGCTAGGAGCGCACTCGTTCAGGATTGACGATACTCCCGCTCACGCTCAATATGGGCTCAATCGGGGGAGTTTTACGCCAGTTTCTACCCTAACTTTTTGAGCTCAACGGGGGCGGCCAGCGCCCTTTCCGCCGCCTCATAGCCATCGAGATAGGCGCTAGCGAGCTCACTGTCCGGGAATCGGGCAAGAATCTCGGTGAACTCTTCGCCATGGTCGCTATGGGCGAGATGGATAGCTTCGTGGAAGAGGACGTAATCCAGGGCGTAATCAGGGGCGAGCTGGAGGCGATCTGAGATCCGGATCGTGCGATCCACGCTCGTACAAGAGCCCCAGCGCTCGCGCATGGAGCGCCACGCGACACTTGCTGGGCGTTGGGTGATCTCAGGAGCCCATTGGCTCAAGAGCGCATCGATCCGTTCGGTCAGGATGCTCTCGGATGGGGTCTTGGCAGCTTCTTGGCTGCGGATCTTGGCGATCATCTCAGGGACCATGGCGCGCTCATCGGCCTTGCTCATGCTGGCAGGGATCGAAATCACGATCCGTCCGCCTTGGCGATAGGCCGAGAGGTTTCGTTTGCGACGCTTGGAGCGGATCACGATGATCTCGCCCTCATCAATACCAGGAAGCATCTGGTCTGGGGAATCAAGACCACTGGAGAACTCATTCTTCACGGGATAAAAGTACTCGCACTTACCTCGCAATACGGATTAGACCCTCGGGCGTGCAAAGAGCTCTCGTCGGTGAGAAACCTCAAGTCGGCGTCGAGGTTGAGAGGAGATGAATAGTTCCCTATAGTTAAAAAAGGATCTCATGTCAATGCAATTTGTATTTGATTTGCGCGCTCGTTCGCCGTACTTTTTGACTACGAAGTCCTCGGATAACCGTTTGATATCTGCAAGGGGAAGGCAGATATTTAATGTGCGCCCGGGGACTTCGCTTTTCCCCTGAGTGAATTTGTGGGCTAGGGATGACGTGAGAGTTTAAAGTAGCCCTGAGAGATCATCGGGAATTTCTGTCGAAGATATAAAGGCCGATGGATTTTTCAAATCATCTGCTGTTGGAAGAATTCCAGCCCAGATTCCGTCGCGCTTATCCATCGATTGCTCTTCGCGAATTGATTTCCAGAATGCGCTCGCCTCACGAGTTAAACGTGGTGAGACTTCAAGACCTAAAAGCGTTGCAAAGAGTTGCTGTGCCGGAGTAGATGATGCGCGACGACGACGCTGAGTTTCGCGAAGTTGTTCGATATTGGGAATGCGATCTCCAGCAGCTGTAGTGACAACATCATCAGACCAGCCATCAATCAGAGCAAGGACAGTCTCTAACTTTTCAAGAGCTGCTTTCTGTTGTGGTGATTCCTCCGGTGAAAAAATTCCATTATTTAATTCAACGCTGAGATTGATCTGGTTATTCATTGGCTGGCTTGGATCAAAGTTATTCATCGCTTCTTCTGCCTGGCGTTGAATGGCTTCTAGGTCGATGTGGATACCGCGACCGTATTCGGTGATGGTGCTTTGAATATATGAGACCAGCCATGGGTTATGAGCAAATAAACGTGCAACGGCGCTCTCGCGAAGTGCGTGATAGATAAAGACTTCTGATTGCGGAATCTCAAGATCGGCAGCCCAGGCAGCGATGTTCTCTGGAATCAACACAGGGCGTGCAGGATCAAGGATCGGTAGGCCCGCATCGTGGGCGCCAGTCACGTTTGCAGCGAGAGAACCCACTGATTGCCCCAGTTGAGTGGCGACCATCGATCCAATAAATGTGCGCAGCAGCCCACCGATTGCTTCAAGTGGAATCTGGCCTCCTTCGCCTTCGCCCTCGCCTTGACCTTGGGCTTGACCTTGCTCGCGACCAGCCTGCGCCAAGAGATCTGTCATCGCCTCAAGGAGACCTTGTGCAAGAGGTGCGATATCGCGATGCCATCCAGCGATTGTGAGATCGACCCAATCTGCGCGATTGACTGCAGATGCGTGGGTGGGTGATAAAGCTGAAGGAAATGTTGTTGCCTCGTTAAGCCAAATTTCTGCAATCTCATAAGCACTTGCTACAACGCTTTGATCTCGCGTGCTCAGTGGTGCAACTCCATGAGCTGTAACAAATTTCTTTGCAGTCTCGCGAACTGTTGCAAGTGGCAGCGGATCGTTTGCAGCACCTTGTGGTCCAAGACCAAATCCTGGCATGCCCGGCATATTGGAAAACATCGCAGTAAGATTTTCTGGTGACATAAATTGCATGTTCTCCATGTTCTCCAATCCTTCAAGGGGAATTCCTAGCTTTTCAAATTGCTCGCGCATCTGTTCTTGAATCGCACGGAGCATCTCGTTGAAATCTTCAGGACCACTGTGATCACCTGATCCATCGCGACTTCCATCATCGGGACCATTTGGCCCATCTGATCCATTAGGTGGTGTAAATCCAAAAGGAGTCATTGATCACCACCATCCCCTTCATATCTACTTCAATTTTAACTCTGCACATCTTCGTAGTAGTAGAACACGGATACTCGCGATTTTCTTCCCAGCACCCATTTGACCTTGTCGAAGAGTGCCGGTGCGAGAAAGCCAGTAGGCTAGTGGGATGTCCAATGCATTCCTGGCGCTCATCTGGTGGGTAGTTCCCGCGACTGGTCTTATTGGCGCTCTCGGATATGTCCTCTGGGTGACTCAATTTAAAGATAAGTATGAGACTGAGACCTCTCGTTCGGTCACACAGTTCCAGAAATTCCAAGGTGCATTTCGTGAGGCCGAGACCGTGACCTACGTCGATGAGAGCCCGGAGAATTCTGAAGGACGGGACAAGTAAGTCTCGTGTTACGTTTTTCTCGTTTTACACGCCTTCCCCGATTTTCCAGAACACTCGTCACGCTCTTCTTTGTAGCCGGTTTTCTCTCACCACTTCAATTTGTTGCTATCGCACCAGGAACACCGCAAGGAATATTTCCTGAGATTGTTTCACTGTCAAAGACGAGTAAGGCCACCAGCTATCCCATCGATGGCCAGTTCTATCTCTTAACAATTCGTGTCACAGCACCTGGTGGTTACGTTCCTGGAATCGAAATGCTCTACCGATGGGTGCGAACAGATCAAGTTGTTCTGCCAACGAGTGTGATCTATCCACCTGGAATCACATCTGAGGAAGAAGAGAAACAATCGAAGGAAGAGATGAAGGGCTCACAGGATTACGCGCGCGCCATCGCACTTGATTATCTCGTGCGCACATATCCAGATCGCGGATTTGAAAAACTTACATCGCAAGATATTTCAATTGCAGTAAAGAGAACTGGCGGACCCAGCGGTGGCATGATCTTTACCTTGGCAATTATCGAAATGCTTACAAAAGAAAATCTTCTTCAAGGACGATCAATCGCCGGTACTGGAACAATTGAGAAAGATGGCTCCATTGGAGCAATAGGAGGGATCGAAGAGAAAATTGTGGCGGCTAAGCGAGCTGGCGCAGACCTCTTCCTAGCCCCTGCAGCCAACTGTTCAGAACTTTCTTCTATCCCTGAGGGCATCACCGTGGCCGCCGTAGGCACTATTGATGAGGCTGTCGCGGCCCTAAATTCGAAGAGTCCTAAGGGTTGCGATAGTTTAGGAGCATGAATCAACTGCGCAAACCGCTCAATATCACCATCGGTATCCTCGTCGCTCTTGGCGTTGTCATCTTTAACTCAAGTGGCTTCTACATCGATTGGCTCTGGTTTAAATCTGTCGGGTTTACATCAGTCTGGAGCACAGTTCTCACCACCAAGATCACACTCTTTGTAGTCGTTGGTCTTCTCACCTCACTCTTTATTAGCACAAACATTTTGATCGCTTATCGCACAAGACCGATGTATGTTCCAATGACAATCGAGGCTGATAATCTTGAACGTTATCGCGCACAGATCGAACCGATCCGTCGCTGGGTATTTCTTGGAATTATCGCAGCACTCGTTTACTTTGGTGGATCTTCAGGAGCTGTCTTCTGGTCTACATGGCTTCAATTTAGAAACGCAACGCCATTTGGTGTTACAGATCCACAATTCGGTTTAGATATCTCATTCTTCGCATTTAAGTTGCCGATGTATCAGGCGCTCATCAGCTGGGGAATTTCACTCGTTCTTATTTCAGTTGTTGCAGCAGTTGGCGTCCACTATCTCTATGGTGGAATTCGCCCGCAAGCTCCAACAGAGCGCACAACAACTGCAGCTCGTGTTCAGATTTCAGTCCTCTTAGGTTTCCTTGTCCTACTTAAGGCCGTTGCATACTGGTATGACCGTTATGCACTTGCCTTGAAAGAGAACCGTTTGATTACCGGTATGACATTTACCGACGTCAACGCGTTGCTTCCAGCTAAGGCGATCTTGGCAGCGATTGCACTTGTCTGCGCACTTCTCTTCTTTGCCAACATCGTTCGCCGATCATGGCTACTTCCAACAGCAGGTACAGCACTCCTTGTTATCTCATCAGTGCTTATTGCTGGACTTTACCCAGCTGCGATTCAACAGTTCACAGTTAAGCCATCTGAATCATCAAAGGAAGCGCCATTTATCCAGCGCAATATCGACTCTACTCGCGCTGCCTACGGAATTGATGGCGTCATCATGCAAGATTACGATGCAACGCTGACAACCAATGCGGGTCAGCTCGCCGATGATGCAGCAACCATTGCAAATATCCGATTAATGGATCCGAATGTTCTTTCTTCAACTTTCCGCCAGCTCCAGCAGATCAAGCCATATTACGCATTCCCAGAATCCCTCGACGTCGATCGTTACACAGTTAACGGCGTCTCACGCGACACAATCGTTGCGGTGCGCGAACTCAATATTGAAGGCAACCCAAGCCGTAATTGGATTAACGACCACCTTGTATACACACATGGTTTTGGATTCGTTGCAGCCTTCGGTAACTCCCGAGATGTAGATGGAAAGCCAACATTTGCAGTCGGTGATCTTCCATCAACCAAGGGTCTTGGTGAGTTCGAACCACGCATTTACTTCGGTGAGAACGTCCCTGATTACTCAATCATCGGTGGCGTGAAGACTGATAGCCCAGTTGAATTCGATTATCCAGATGATGCATCTGCAAACGGTCAGAAGAATGTGACCTACTCAGGTAAGGGTGGAGTTCCAGTCGGAAGCACAATCAACAAGTTGCTCTTTGCGATTAAGTATCAAGAACAGCGCATTCTGCTTTCTAGCTTGATCAATAAAGATTCCAAGATTCTCTTCGAGCGCAATCCACGTGATCGCGTTGCAAAGGTTGCACCATGGTTGACCCTTGATGGAGATCCATATCCAGCAATCGTTGATGGAAAAATTCAGTGGATTATCGATGGCTACACAACAAGTGCGAGCTACCCATATTCACAGACAACAACTCTTTCTACTGCAACAACAGATGCACTCACTGCGAACTCAGGTGCTGTAACTGCCCAGGCAAATAGAAATGTGAATTACATCCGTAACTCTGTGAAAGCAACGGTTGACGCCTATGACGGCACCGTGACTTTGTATCAGTGGGATGAGAAGGATCCAGTCCTTGCGACATGGATGAAGGCATTCCCTGGCACAGTCACGCCAAAGAGCAAAATGTCAGCTCAACTTCTTGAGCACATCCGCTACCCAGAAGACCTCTTCCGAGTCCAGCGCGATGTCTTGAGCTCGTATCACGTCAAGACTGCAGATGCTTTCTACGGCGGACAGGATTTCTGGCGCGTACCTCGTGACCCATCAACTTTCGGTGCTAACGCAAGTGCGCAGCCTCCTTACTATCTGACACTTCAGATGCCAGGATCTAAAACTCCTGCATTCTCATTGACTACGCCATTTGTTCCACGAGGTGGTCGTGAAAACCTTTCAGCCTTTGCTGTTGTTAACTCAACCAACGGACCGGACTACGGCAAAATGACTGTGCTGCAACTTCCACGTAGTACAAACGTGGCCGGACCATCACAGGTTGCATCAAACTTCGAAGCTAAGCCAGAAGTTGCAAACTCACTCTCGCTCTTGCGTCAAGGTGGCTCTGATGTAGTACTCGGAAACTTGCTCACACTTCCAGTTGGAAATGGTCTGCTCTATGTTCAACCTGTATATGTAAGAGCTACTTCAAATGCTGCTGCATATCCACTACTGCAGAAAGTTCTTGTCTCATTCGGAGATCAAATTGGTTTTGATGACACTCTTAAGGGTGCACTCGATCAAGTCTTCGGCGGAAACTCCGGAACACAAGCAGGCGGTGGCAATGTTGATTCAGGTGGATCTTCATCCGATGCTGCAAGTGCAATTGCTAGTGCCATCGCTGCATATAAGGATGGATTAGCTGCACTAGCAAAGGGAGATTTCGCTGCATACGATCGCGCACAGAAGCGATTGAAATCAGCTCTCGATGCTGCTGCAAATGCACAGAAGAAGTAGGTAAATACTTCTCAATTTGGTGCTTTACCTGCGGGCGATTAGGATTGTGCTACCGACGCGGGGTGGAGCAGCTCGGTAGCTCGCTGGGCTCATAACCCAGAGGTCGTAGGTTCAAATCCTGCCCCCGCTACCAATATCAACAGGTAGTTTCAGTTGAAAGAGATGGCGCCGAAAGGCGCCATTTTCTTTGTCTAGGGGCAGCTCAACTTTCCCTTACTAATGGTGGATGCTCTTTCTATGCTCTGGACCAGTAGAAACGAGTTAGCGAATGCGGAGCGAATTGGTAACAACTACGAGGGAACTCGCCGCCATTGCAGCTGCTGCATACATGGGCGTGAGTGCTCCGGCAATTGCAATTGGAATACCAATGACGTTATAGGCAAAGGCCCAACCAAGGTTCACCTTGATTGTCTTAAGTGTGCGGGTTGCTAGCTTTAGTGCACCAACAACACCCATCAAGCCTGGACGCATCAAAGTGATGTCAGCGCTTCCGATCGCTGAATCAGTTCCAGTTCCCATTGCAATACTGAGATCTGCGGCTGCAAGTGCTGCTGCATCGTTGATGCCGTCACCGATCATCAAAACTGTATTTCCCTGTGCCTTGAAATCTTCAACGACCTTGAGTTTTTCTTGCGGCAAGGTATGAGCAATCACGTTGCTGGCAGGAATTCCAACGAGAGATGCGATGTGATTAGCGCTCTCCTTGTTATCTCCTGTGACAAGCCACGGTGTAATTCCACGATCAATGAGTGCAGTAATGGTTTCTGCAGCGTCATCTTTAACTTCATCAGATGTCGTAAAGAGTGCGAGTGCAACGCCATCCCATGCGAGAACAGAGACGCTCTCACCGCGGAAACGTGCCTGTTCTATTCCGGCCACAATCTGCTCATCAAATGGAACAGAGCTATGTGCAATTGCTTCAGGAGTTCCAATAAGTACGACAGGTGAGAAATCTCCGACTGTAATGCGGCCACCAACTCCAGAACCAGGTGTCTGGGTGAAATCTGTCAGCACAGCAAGTGTTGCTCCACGTGAAATTGAATATGACGAGATTGCCTTAGCGATTGGATGATCGTTTGCACTCTCTAACGTCAGCGCAGTTGAAAGGATCATTCGTTCGTTTATTGAGCCCGCAATCTGGGATCCAAGTGCCTTCTGTGCACTCGTTGGAATCAATACGTCGTTGACCTTCATAACACCTGTTGTCAGCGTTCCGGTCTTATCAAGAACTGCAACATCGACTTCTTTGGCAAGTTCTAGAACATGTGGCTTACGGAGAACAATTCCGCGAGATGCGCCGCGACCTGATGCAACAACGAGTGCAACTGGAGTTGCTAAGCCGAGTGCACACGGGCAAGCGATCACAAGAACGGTAATCGCTACAGAGATAGAGGTAGAAAGTGAACGACCGCCGCCGCCGTTGATCACTGCATCGAGGTAGTAATACCAGAGGAAGAATGTTCCGATTGCAACAAGTGTGACAACAGGTACAAAGACCGCCGAAATTCGATCAGCTAAACGTTGGATTGGTGCCTTTGAACTCTGTGCTTCAACGACCATGGCAGTAATTCGAGCAAGTTCAGTATCGCTACCGATGCGAGTTGCACGCACGATAATGCGACCATTGTTATTCATCGCTGCACCAATGACGGAAGATCCTGGCGCTACATCTACAGGAATTGATTCACCTGTCAGCATGGAGTTATCTACAGAAGAATTACCTGAAATCACAATGCCATCTGTTGGAATTCGCGCTCCTGGCTTCACAACAAACTCATCACCAATCACAAGATGTTCGATTGGAATCAATACTTCGAGCCCATTGCGAAGAACAGTCACTTCTTTTGCACTCAGTGAGAGAAGAGATGTCAGTGCGCTACTTGCACGGTGCTTGGCGCGTGATTCTAGATAGCGTCCAAGAATCACAAACAAGAGAACGCCAGCAGCGACTTCGGTATAGACATCGCCATCACCGGTTGCATTTGCGTAGATAGACCAGGTAAAGGCTGCGATTGATCCCATCGAAATCAAGGTATCCATCGTTGGATGTGTGATGTTGCGGATTGCAGCACGGTGGATAGGCCATGCAACGAAGAAAATCAGCGGAGTTGTAAGTCCGATAGCAACCCAGGCAGTGGGTGAGTAGAGTGGATGAAGAATATTAAGAGCGTCGAGAACCTCGTGGACACGCATATCAATCCACATATGCCAATCCATCACCATAGAAATTGCAATCGCAGGAACGCCAAAGAGAATTGCCCAGAAGAGTGCCAGCGCTGATTTTCTATTCTGCAGCGCAGGTCCTTCGCTATCTGCAAGAAGTGTTGCACTATAACCGGCAGATTTGATCTTGGAAATAATTGTTTGAGTTGGTAGCTCCTCCGGTGCCAACACATGAACAGTCTCGCTAGCAAAGTTCACTGATGCGCGAACTCCAGGAACTGTGTTGAGCGCTCTTTCGACAGATGCCACACAAGAGGAACATGTCATTCCAGTAACTGAGTACGTTGTTGCAACGAGCGTTGCCTTATCGAGATTGATCTTAATTTCAGGCTCGCGGTGTCGCATTAAGTCGATCGAAATATCCTCGGCCACTTTTACCTCTCCCTGCACATTGGTACTACCTATTTACTGCTGCTTTACACCTTATTTATTGCTTCAAGAATTGCGCCATGGAGGGCACCGTTCGTGGAAATCGCATTGGGCCCAAAAGGTCCATCGACTCCATCAAGGGATGTAAATCTACCGCCTGCTTCGCGAACAATGAGATCAAGGGCTGCCATATCCCAGAGCGCAAGAGAAGGTTCAATCGCAACATCTACCGCGCCTTCGGCAACGAGCATATGTGACCAAAAATCACCTAAACCACGAGTGCGCCAAGCGCTATCAAGTAATTTTTCAAATGGCTGACGACGAGCTCCCCACCCTTGAAAATCCGAGTAAGCAATTGATGCATCTTTAATTACAGAAACTTTTGATACTGCCAATTTGCGCGCCGGAGAATTACCTTCAACGACAAATGCGCCACCGCCAGCAGTTGCATACCAACGGCGATAGAGAGCAGGGCAAGAGACAACACTTGCAACAACCTCTTCATTTTCAACAAGTGCAATCAACGTTGCCCATGTTGGTACTCCACGGAGAAAATTCTTTGTTCCATCGATTGGATCGATAACCCAGTAGCGATCTTTGCTACCGCTGGTTCCAAATTCTTCGCCGACAACACCATCAGATGAATACTTCGCTGCGATCGCATCAATGATTGCGCGCTCGACAGCTTTATCTGCATCCGTTACAGGAGAGTTATCTGGTTTTGTTGTAACCACAAGATCAAGTGCGCGATATCTAGCCAATGAGATCTCATCGGCAATATCTGCAAGGGTCAGCGCAAATGCGAGCTCTGCTGAATGTGTTGAACTGGCCATAAGGGGAGTCTATCTTTTGTTCGTGTCTACTCGCTAAGCGAGGGGTTCTTATCCTTGAGCTCCAGCAGTGATCTCAGACTCGTCACGCGTGTAAGTCGCTCTTCATCGATCACACCACCTGGTTGAACCCAATCATTGAGGCGACATGATGGTTCATAGTGCGTGCAATGAGAGAGACACCCTTGCGTCACTTCTGCAATATCGGCAAATGAGGCGATGATGCGATTGGAATCAAGGTGGGCTAATCCAAATGCACGAATACCAGGTGTATCAATAATCCAACCATCATCTCCTTCGAGAGACGATGCCAGTGGAAGTGCGATTGCACTCGATGATGTGTGTCGACCGCGACCGGTAACCACATTTACAACACCGGTAATGCGACCAGCGTGGGGGACGAGTGCATTAATCAGTGTTGATTTACCTACACCTGAATGTCCCACGAGGACAGAAGTCTTACCAAGAAGAACTGTTCGCACTCGCGCTAAATCTTCTTCATGTGATTCTGCCTTTGATGAGGAGGTGAGAATCTCAACACCGAGCTTGCGATACTCCTCAACAAAATCTGGAAGAGGCGCTAAATCTGTTTTAGTCATCAGAAGATAGGGCTTGATATTTTCGTGGAAGGCACATACTAAGAAGCGATCGATAAGTCCTCTACGTGGTTCAGGATTTGTTACCGCTGCAACAATTACTAGCTGATCGATATTTGCAACGATAGTGCGTTCTACTTGTGCGGCATCATCGACTGTGCGACTTAAAGAATTACGACGCGGCTCGACTGCAACTATGCGTGCCAGTGTTCCTTCGGTTCCGCTCACATCCCCAACGAGTTTGACGCGATCGCCGACAACAACTGACTTTGGTCCAAGTTCGCGCGCCTTCATCGCAGTCACAATGACGGCTTCATCTGTAATGCATGTTGTTCGGCCACGATCGACAGTTGTCACAAGTGCA